>Ga0116231_10000856_pt1 | contig 58266 bp, 45 predicted proteins | sample S1TSphgellanicum_2_FD_89695 | JGI IMG/M metagenome (GOLD analysis project Ga0116231, IMG submission 89695) | Host-associated microbial communities from peat moss isolated from Minnesota, USA - S1T2_Fd - Sphagnum magellanicum MG | ecosystem: Host-associated > Plants > Peat moss > Unclassified...
AGTATCGATGCTTATGAACAACAATATCATGACCGTATGCTCAAAAACCTCAAGAAAAAAGCTCAGGCTTTAGGACTGGAACTTATTCCTATTCCGACACCTCTCGAATGTGTTTCTTAGGAGGATGGGGTGAATGAAAGTTGGAACAAAGTCCAACTACAAACCTTACGCAGCATGATTAGTAGTGAGTTCCACGCCAAAAATGCGACTAAAAACTTTTTCCACTTTGTAGCCAGAATCAATCGATTCCAAAGGGTCTTTTCGTAACCGATGACGTAAAGACAATGTAATTACACGTCTGATGTCATCCACAGTGACTTCTGTACGTCCTTCCAATGCGGTCAAGGCTTTAGCTGCGCGGTTGGTGACAATATCACCACGCAGACCATCTACATCTAATTCTGAACAAACTTCTGAAATCTTCACTCGCAAGTCATAATCCAAGTTAACTTTTGGTAAGAGTTTTTGAGCTTCAACTAGCTTTTGCTGTAGTTGTTCTTGTTGAATACGGCTTTTCTCGACAAATACTTGGGGATTCTGGTCAAATTCAGCCCGCTGCTCTACAATCTGCACCCGTAAAGCTGGTTCTTTGACAGTATGAATTTCTGCGTGCATTCCAAAGCGATCTAGTAACTGTGGGCGGAGTTCTCCTTCTTCTGGGTTTCCCGAACCAACAAGCACAAATCTAGCTGGATGTCTAATGGAAATACCTTCTCTTTCTACTGTATTCCATCCACTAGCAGCCGAATCTAACAACACATCCACTAAATGGTCGTCTAATAGATTGACTTCATCGACGTAAAGGATTCCCCGATTAGCTTTGGCGAGTAGTCCTGGTTCAAAAGCTTTTACACCTTCTGATAAAGCTTTTTCGATATCAATAGTCCCACAAACTCTATCTTCTGTAGCTCCTAATGGTAAATCTACCATTTGGACTTTTTTAAAAATTACTGGGATTTCTGCTCCTTCCTCTACTTGTTGGCGAACCTCATCGCTCATCAAGTCTGGGTCGCTGGGGTCACTATTGAACGGATCGTTAGCAATCACGGGAATTTCTGGCAAGAGGTCCGCCAGAGCACGGATAGTTGTGGATTTGCCAGTACCGCGATCGCCCATAATCATCACGCCACCAATTTTAGGGTCAATGACGTTTAACAGCAAAGCCAGCTTCATTTCTGCTTGACCTACGATGGCTGTAAAAGGAAAGACCACGCGACGTGAACTGGCTGAAGTTTGAGCAGTTGGACTCACTAAATTACCTTAACAATACTTGTTGATTACAACTACCTATTTTGCCATATACCAGGGGATTTGGGGTTAAGATCCGCTCTATTTAAAGCGGGTGATGGGACTTGAACCCACGACGGTCTGCATGGGAAGTAGTGTTTCTTCGCTGGAAAATGTTGCTAGATAAGTAGTATGTTTAGGAGAGGTGGTCACCAATATCTTAAAGAAACTAAGGGATCGCCTACTATTCGCCTTTACTAATTAAATTATTTAAACAAGTCTTTCCTCTAGATTAAATATTTATTTGCACTTTTAAGCGACGAACAGTTCGTCGCTTAAAAGTGCACCGAATAGGAAGCCTGAAATCCTTTAGATAGAGGTGATTGGTGTTTAAGATAAAGTGTACTGAATCAATCAGCAAGCTTTCTGTATTTTTTGGAATTAAACTCAATCAGTTTAATTTTCACAAGATTTGTGCGATCATTTAAGAATAAAAGTGAGTAAAGCGAATATGGAAAAACATGAGTTGCGTTGATTATCTATAAAGAAAACTACTCATTACCTGAATCTAGAGGGTTTTGCTAAGCATGTTAAAGCTTGTTTAATCCTGACTAATCAGATTATTAACAGTACTCAGCTAACACCTTCTATTTATATACAAACCTGTGGCATTACAAGAAGTAGTATTTGAAATACGTTTTACTCCTATAGAGGATTATGCTATTTTTGCTGGAGCTATGGCAGTATCTCATAAGGGTAAATTTCCAATTAGAGAAAAGAACAATTTACCTGGATTACCTGATTCTGTGATAATGAAAGGCCTTGTTCGCCATAGATTTTTCAACCAAGACAAATCTAGGTTATTCCAAATAGGGTCTGATGTTATTAGCGTTAATCATCTCCAATATACAAGTTTCGTGGATTTCACAAAAGATATAAGTGAAATTTTGCCTTCTGCTCAAGAAAATGGAGCTAAAATTAGAAACATTGATAGAATAGGGCTTCGCTATATCAATAAGTTTAATGATATAAAAAATCCTTTCACTTTTTTGAATCTTTCTTCACCATTTCCTAGTGAAGGCTTAGACATAACAAAATTTGTACAAATAAGGAAGGTAGACGAGATTGAGACTGGGTTATTTCTGGATATAGGCTTACAATTCGAGTCGAATACTAGTGTTTTGACTCTGGATTTAAATTCTTTTTATCAAAAGCAGGAGGATACGAAACAGCCCAGCCAGGAGTGGAATATAGAAATGCTAATTGATTGGATATCAAAAGCACATACTCTTATTTATGACAAATTTATAACTTTAGTTCCTCAATCAGAATAAGGAGTAAAAAATGAATCTTTCTCTAACTATGAATAATATGGAAGCTTATCCTACAGAAGATTATTCCGTATCTCAAGCATCGTCGCAGAATTTCAACCCTTTTCCACAATGCTTAACCCCATTAGTTTTAGCTGCAACGGTAATGTTTTCATCAGTAACAATGCCTGTTTCTATACCTGTTTCTGATTTAGCTATTTCAATTCAAGGCAATGCTATAATCCCACCGATTTATCAAGAAATGATGCGCAAAAAAGAGACTCTTGCTATATTTGCTACTCAATGGCAGGAAAGAAGCATATCTCTTAGTTACGAAGATTCTAGGTTATGGCAAGAAATACTTGAAGCCGAATTAAAGCCAGGATTCCCTGACTTTTAGAAAGAAATGAGTGGAATTCAGTTTGATGATTCAATTGAATATTTACGTAAAGCCTTGGATTTACCAATATATCCGGATGGAAAAAATATTGATCCAAAGCTTGCTGTAGGGCAATTTAGTAAGACGATCCAGGTATTAAGCGATCCAACTGAACAGTGGTCTCAAGGAGACATACTAAACAAAATTTCTTTCTTGGGTTTTACCAAAGAGGGTAGGGTGTCTAATTATGAAGCACCAGCTATGATTATAACTAATACTTGTGATCTGGATAGGAAAGAAACCATAGTCTTATGTCCCTGCTACCCTCTGGAAAAATTCAAACCTTTAAAATCTTATTCAGATATTCCTAAAAACAATGTTGCTGAATACTTTTATATTGGTGAAGGTTTAACTGGTGGGAATTGGGTCGTCGATCTAGGTCATCCCATGACTCTGCCAAGAGATAGAATGTTTGAAAAAATAGAGAGGGGAGATATAACTCGCCTACACTCTCTAACGCAGATAGGCTGGTATCTTTTCATTACTAAATTTTCTATAAAATACTTGCGTCCTGACGATCCCACAACAATGCAAGAGCGACAGTCCCAAAAACGCCAAAACCCCTGACAGAGCAGGGGTTTAGATTATTAAGCGGGCGATGGGACTCGAACCCACGACGGTCTGCATGGGAAGCAGAAATTCTACCACTGAATTACACCCGCACTGAAAAACCCGATTTTTAACTGCAAATTAGTATAGCACAAATTCTTGGGACTAGCAAAGTCAATAAAGTTTATTTTTTTTGAAATATTGGCAAACTACTTGATTCTTCTTGTTCAACTTCAGGATGACGCTTAGATTTACCAGTTAAACCATAGCGAAAAATATCCAAAATCCCGGTTTGCAGATTATCAACATAGCTAAATATCACAGGGACGACTATTAGGGTTAATAGAGTAGAAGTTGTGAAACCACCTATGATAGCAATACCCATTGGTTGTCGCACTTCCGAACCAGCCCCAATTCCCAACGCCAGAGGTAAAATTCCGGCGATCGTAGCTAAAGAAGTCATTAAAATGGGGCGGAGACGGGATGTACCAGATTCAATTAACGCTTGGCGCAGGGTTTTCCCTTCTTTCAAGTGAATAATTGTATAGTCAACTAATAGGATGGAATTCTTGGTGACGATTCCCAGGAGTAAAACTACCCCTATCAGAGCGTAAAGCCCTAACGGCTTTTGGGAAATCATCAAAGCTAAAATAGTCCCACCTAAACAAAATGGTAATGCTGCCATAATCGTCAAAGGATGGAGGAAACTATTATATAGCAGTACAAGAATTGAATAGATACACATCAAACCCAGTAACAAGGCAATCCCAAAGCGGTCAAAAATATCTTTCATAATTTTTGCACCACCATAAGGTTCTTGTATTACTCCTGGAGGTAGATTTTTCATGATTGGCAGTTTATTTACTGCTTCCAGTGCTGCTCCTAAAGGAATATCTTGTAAGTTAGCTTCCATCACAACTTGACGGTTACGGTCATAACGGTTGATCGTAGCTGGTCCACTACCAAAATGGATGTCTGCTACTGCTAATAAAGGAACTAATCCGCCATTTTGGCTTGGTACTTGGAGGTTTCTGATTGTGTCAATATCTGTACGGGCTTGCGGGTCAATTTGCACGCGAATGGGGATTTGACGGTCAGGTAGATTATATTTTGCTAGAGTTACATCATTGTCGCCAATAGTAGATAACGAAGCAGTACGGGCGATATCTTGCACTGTAACGCCTAAATCACCTGCTCTTTGAGGATTGGGAATAACCAGAATTTCTGGTTTTAGTAAACTAGCACTAGAGGAAACTTCTACTATTCCTGGAATATTGCGGATCTGAGTTTCCAGAGCATCAGCAGCTTGGCTTAAAGCTTGAGGATTTTCACTTCTGAGCACGATCGCCAAATCTTTTCTGCTATCACCAGGTACTTGACTTTCAAAGCTAATTCTAGCTCCTGGTATTTGGTGGAGGGAAGAACGAATACTTTCTTCAAACTGTTTTTGGGAAATATTGCGTTCTTCTCTGGGTTTTAGCTTGGCTATGATATTGGCGGAAGTAATCTCCTCAGTAGCTAAGACTTTTTCAACTAGAGGATTTTTCAACAATAGATCAGTTGCTTGGGCGATCACCTGATTCATATCCTCTAAGGTAGATCCAGGAGCTAATTCTACATTTATGCTAGAAAGACTGTAATCACCGTCATCTACGAAACCCTTGGGAATTAAAGGAACTAGTGTTATGCTACCGATAAAGAAACCCAATGCGATCGATATTGTGACTAACCTATGGCGCAAACACCATTGGAGAAGATTTTTATAGGGTTGAGAGCGTAATACTGGAGATTTAAACTTTAAGAATCTAGGTAAAGGGAATTGTAGGAGATGAGATGGCGAATCTGTTTTTGGTGTTAGCAGATAAGCACCCATCATAGGCGTTAGCATCCGTGCTACTAACGTGGAAAAGATAGTCGCTACAGCCACAGTCACCCCAAAAGGTTGAAAAAACTGTCCAGGGATACCACCCATGAAAGCAACTGGTAAAAATACAGCAATAATAGTGGCTGAAGCTGCCATTACAGCTAAACCCACTTCATCTGAAGAGTCAAAAGCAGCTTCTAGGGGTGGTTTACCCATAGCTATATGCCTTTCTAAATTCTCAATTTCCACAACCGCATCGTCTACCAAGTTACCAACTGCTAGTGCTAAAGCCAACAATGTCATATTGTTGAGGGTATAACCCATAATTTGCTGAACAGCAAAAGTGGGAATCATTGATAGTGGTAAAGTAATTGCGGTGATTAAGGTAGCTCGCCAATCCCGCAAAAAAATCAGAATCACAATTACAGCCAATATCGAAGCTTGGATTAATTCCTCCATAGTGCTGGCGTAAGATTGACGGATCACATCAGCTCTAGTAAAAATTAAATCTATCTTGATATCAGGAGGTAGGGTTTGCTTGAGTTCTTTTACCGCCGCTGTTACTCCTTCTTCTACAGAAACCAAAACACTTCCCATACTCCGCAATACCTGAAAAGCGATTACAGGTTTGTTATTTAATCGAGCCGTTTGGCGCACATCACCAAACTTATCCTCTATAGTTCCCAAAGTAGATAAGGGGACAGAACCGCCTTGAGGTAGGGTAATTTCGTAAGTTTTCAAAGTTTCCACATTTGGTGCATTACCCAATGTGCGAATATTTTGCTCCCCACCCCCTAATTGGGACCTTCCTCCTGATAGGTTAATGTTCAAAGCGCGCATTTGATCGTTAACCTGGGTAGCAGTAATTCCCAAGGACTTTAATCTATTGGGATCGAGGTTAATCCGAATTTCTCGATCAACTCCACCAACTCGCTTGACTTGAGATACACCTTTAACTTTAAGTAGTGTCCGGCTAATGGTTTGGTCTACAAGGTTACTCAATTCTTCTACAGAACGCTGATCTGACCGCACTACATAGGTAATAATTGCGCCACCAACTAAGTCTAAACGCTGGATAACTGGGTCATTGATACTTTGGGGGAGGCTTTGGCGAATTTGTGCAACTGCATTGCGGACATCATTAGTAGCACGATCAGTATTAGTACCAATAAAAAAATTGATAACTGTTGTGGAAACTCCATCAGTTACCTGGGATGTCAATGTATCAATATTACCTATTCCTGCAACAGCATCTTCAATTTTTTTGGTGACTTGTGTTTCTAATTCTGATGGGTCTGCACCTGGTTGTGTGACGGTAACAGTAACAGAGGGTACATCTATATTCGGATTGATATCAATCCCTAAATTGGTAAAGGAAAACCAACCGACTACAGTTAAAATTAGAAACAAAACTATTGTGGGGACAGGTTGTTTAATTGACCAAGCCGAAATATTCCAGGACATCGCAGATCACTAAATTTCAAGTAAGTTTCAAGAGGGAAAATTTGTCAGAGAAATTATTAACTTGTTACTTTAACGTAATCACCGTCTTTGAGAAATCCAGCACCATCAACGACGACTCGATCGCTTAAATGCAATCCACTTTTAATGACCGCTTTATCACCTTTGACTAATTCTCCTACTTCTACTTTTTGAGCATGAACTTGCTTCAGGTTCACTTTTTGTCCAGTTTTTAAGTCTTCAGCTACTATTGTAAAGACTACTATGCTACCATCAGCTTGCGATCGCAAAGCTTTTTGTGGTACCAACATCCCAGATGCTGTGGTTATCGTAATCTTCCCTTGAGCAAACATGCCCACCTTTAATAAAGCTGTTGGGGGTAAATCAATTTTTACCGTTGCTTCCCGACGTTTATCATTTACCAGTGGTTGAATTTCTCTGACTCTTCCCTGCAAATGTAATTGCTGATTCAAAGCGGAGCTAATTTCGACTCCAGCGCCAACATGTACTTGTGGTAATTGCATTTCTGGTACCCGTGCTTGTAATTCTAGCTTCCCATCCTTAATAATAGAAAACAATTTTTGCGTACCGCCAATGCTCGTGACCACTTGGGTCTGTGGTGGTGTACCTGTAACATCCCCTACTCTAGCTAACTTCTCAGCAATGATCCCGGCGACTGGGGCGCGAACCAAAGTTTGTCCCAATTGAGTATTTAGTTGTTGTGCTTTCGCTACACCACTATGAACAATAGCTTGAGATTTACCTACTAAAGCTTGAGCATTACCAATATTAGCTTGAGCACTATGGAGATTGGCGATCGCACCCCGGACATTTTCCTGCGCTAGACGCACAGCTTCAACCGCTGTTTTCATAGTATAGTAGCGAGTGTCCAAATCCTGATGACTAATTGCGCCAGCATTTGCCAATTTGTGATAACGCTGATAATATTTTCGCGCCTCTTCTAGCCTCGCTTGTGCTTGTGCTAAATCCGCTCTTCTTTGTTGAACAGATGCTTGCTCCGATGCCATGGAAGCCTGTTTAGATATAACATCTGCCTGTTTAGATATAACATCTGCCTGGTCTGAGACAATATCAGCCTTAGCCTGATTGATTTGAGTTTGCAGGATAGAGTCATCCAAAATTGCTAGCACCTGACCTTTTTGGACAAAACTTCCCTCCTTTACATCTTCGGGAATTTTCTTGATCTGTAAGCCATTAGCTTGAGGTAAAATAGGAATTAAATCGCGAGCCGCTACAGTTCCAGTAGTTTCCAAAGTTAAATCAATCCGGCTATTTTCTACTGGGGCGACAGTCACAGTCAAAGCTGGTTTATGCAGGTTCCCCATTTTATTCTCTCCCGAATTTTGCTGATGAGACAAAAGGGGAAATAATACACCTACTCCCGCGATGGTAATACCCACACCCAAAGCAGCACCTAATAACAAACCTGATTCCCAAGTACGATTATGTCGCTGGATGGTTTTTTGGGGAGAATTAGTTGCTTCAACTACGGCTGATTCTGTTACTTCCATTTGGGGAAAACCTCCTTCACCCATAAAAACACCTCTACTTTTGATCCAGGTCACAAAAAATATTCAGGAAGAATGCTAAAAAGAAATTACAGTCTCAAACTTTATGTTTATTACTCTAATATTTACTATGGCTTAATCTAGCAATAGATGACATTAATGGTCTAAGGTAAATATTGGGAATATATTATATAGAGAATAGAGCAGGATTGTGGACAACCTTACCCCTAAACTTGAGAGACTAGGGTAACTTTCTAGTCAAGCGGAACAAAATATACATTTTGGTGTGAATTGTGCCCCGCGACTTGTTTATATTAAAAATATACTCTGGATACCCCGTATGTTCAACACGACTGAAATTATAATTGATGCTTTTGTCAGCCAAATTCGCGAAGGCTACAGGCGTACCTATGGCGGTTTGAAAACTGACTATCAAGATATGATCGCTTGGGCTGGTAGTATGGCTTTGGAAAACATTGCCAATAGCGATGCTTTATATCATAACGTCGAGCATTCTGTGCTTGTTACCCTTGTAGGACAAGAAATGTTGCGTGGTAAGCATATCCGAGAAGGTGGCGTTTCTTGCGAGGATTGGCTGCATTTTATCATTTCCCTAGTATGTCATGATATTGGCTATGTTAAAGGAGTTTGCCGAGAAGATAAGGAAATAGAAAGCTTATATGCTACAGGTCAAAATGGGGAAATGATTACTCTCATGCCTGGTGCTTCTGATGCTAGTCTCACACCATATCACGTAGACCGAGCCAAGCTGTTTATTGATGAGCGGTTTGGTGGACATGTTTTAATTGATGCTGAAGTAATTAAGACCAATATTGAATTAACTCGGTTTCCTGTTCCGAAAGCGGAAGATCATCAAGGTACCACCAGTTTTGCAGGGTTAGTCCGCGCAGCTGATTTGATCGGGCAATTAAGTGACCCGCGTTACTTGAGAAAAATTACTTCCCTATATTACGAATTTGAAGAAACTGGAATTAATCGAGCTTTGGGATATCAAAATCCTGGTGATCTCCGCAAAAATTATTCCAAGTTCTATTGGAATGGTGTTTATCCTTATATAAAAGGAGGACTGCGTTACCTAGCTTTAACACAACAAGGAAAACAGATTATTGCCAATCTTTACTCCAACGTGTTTGTAGTAGAACATGAAAAACAACAGGAAGAAATGCGGTATTTAGTTGAGCAATTACATGCTTAGATAGGGAAATATTGACTTTTAACTAAAATTATGAATTGGTGGCAGAGACTGAAGAAAAATCCTTTAGCACAATTTGGCGGAATTTTACTGCTGTGTTTATATTTAGCTGTAATTGCAGCCGATTTTATTGCTCCTGACGATCCTTATGATTCTCAGCCAAATGGTTCTTTATTGCCACCAACTCCTATTTATTGGCTAAGTAAATCAGGTCAATTTGTGGGACCACATGTTTATCCCACAACTCAGGGTAATACAAACTTAGAAACAGGCGATCGCAAACGGATAGTTAATTGGAAAAAACCGACACCAGTACGTTTATTTGTCTCTGGTTCAGAATACAAATTATTCAATTTAAGTATCCCCCTACCTCCTAAATGGCAACAGGTGACAATTATCCCTGGGATCACGTTGAACAAGCATTTATTTGGAGCTATTGGTGAAGCTAAAATTCATCTTTTAGGGACTGATAATCAAGGACGCGACCAATTCAGCCGACTGCTGCATGGTGGTCGCATCAGCATGTTTATCGGTATTTTTGGTATTGTAATTACCTATCCTTTAGGATTGCTCATAGGTGGTATCGCAGGTTACTTTGGTGGGTTGATCGATGGCGTGATTATGAGTGTCACCGAAGTATTAATGACCTTTCCTAGCCTGTATCTATTGGTAGCATTATCAAGTATATTAAGCCCACAACTAACTAGCAGTCAAAGATTTTTGATGATTATCGTCATTACATCAGTAATTAATTGGGCTGGTTTAGCCAGGGTAGTACGAGGGCAAGTCCTCTCAATTAAAGAAAGAGAATTTGTCCTAGCAGCCAAGGCTTTGGGCGCAGCGCCAATGTATATTATTCTGCGCCATGTTTTACCTCAAACAGCCAGTTACGTAATCATTTCTGCGAGTTTAGCTATTCCTAGCTTTATTAGTGCAGAAGCGGTATTAAGCTTGCTCGGTTTAGGTATTCAGCAACCAGACCCATCATGGGGAAATATGCTCTCTTTAGCTAGCAACGCTTCTATTTTAGTTTTACAACCTTGGCTAATCTGGCCGCCTGCAATTCTGATTATCATGACAGTATTAGCATTTAACTTGCTAGGTGATGGATTAAGAGATGCGCTGGACCCTCGGAGTGTACAAAGATAGATATTCAAGAAAGATATTCAAGAATTCATTTTATCTAATAACCTATCCAACTTAGCTGCGGTTTCTGGCTGGCGTTGTTTCTTGAATAACTCCTTAGCTGTTTGCAAATTAGCTTTTGCTGCTTCTAACTGCTCCTGTTGCATGAGAATAGTGGCTAAATTCAAGTAAGCTTGAGGATTTTTGGAACTGCGACTAATCACTTCCCGAAATAATTCTGTTGCTTCAACTAACTTATCCTGCTTTTTTAAGGTATCTCCCAACAAAAGGCGGACTGCATCATTAGTGGAATTAATGGTAATTACCTTGCGGAAAGCGATTTCTGCTGCTGGATAGTCTTGAGCTTGATAATGATTAGTTCCCTGTTGAAATAAGTTAGCGGTAATCAAGGTTTTAATTGAGAAGTAAGCAAGTAAGCTCAGACTAGTTACTACTATAATCAGAGCAAAAATATTAGTGACTGACAGATTTTCTAGCATAATTTCATCATATTTTGTACATTCGTAAATTAATGTCGCGACTGACTAAGGTGTCCATGTACTTAAATACAGATAGACCTGAGCCAAATAAACAGTATCCATTTTTGCGTATTCTAGCTGTTTTGTAGTGAGAGGACGTTTTCCCCAATCACTTTTTCCTTCTTCTGTATCTACATCAGTAAATCCACAAAGTTCTTTGGCTAAAGTTTTGAGTTTTAGATTTGATGTACACAATCGAGATGGAGAAATTCTTCTCGCTATTTTGTAAGTACAGATTATATTCTGCGCCTGTTTTCCACCTAAATATTTTAAATCAAAGTCAGAATTATGAAACACCTTTTTAATATTAATGTTTTCCATGATTTGAGTGATAAAAGTTACAACTAACTCGGGTTGATTAAGGACATCTAAAATACAAGTACTATCCCCCTTTAAATCATTAGGTTCTGCCAAAACTTGAATGAGGGATAATTTAGGAAATTGGGTGTAATAATCAGCGACCTCTGTGTCTAACCAGAGAATTTCATATGCAGTTAATTGGTTAATGCTTGTGAGAATTTCATTGGCTTTGTCAAGGTAAAGCATTGATCTTAAATATTCCTACATTCCTGATACCGTTAGTGTCAGCATTTACACCAGAGATTAAAATGGGCTAAGAGAAAGAAAATCAACTTTTTTAACTCCTGGTGGTGGTGTAAATATGAAAGTTTGTGCATCTATAAATGGATGTGGTGTTCTTTCTAAGATTTTTTCAGTCATTAAAATTTTTATTCCTTCGTCCTCACTACTGATTTGCATTTGATTTAAATTTGTTGTATCTGGTTCTATAAAACCGCTAATACTAAAGCTTTCTGCTTTGTATTTACAGGCGTATAATTCCTTACCATCAACCGTGACTTTTTCCACTTTCACTACTGAATCTTTATCCAATTTAAGTTCATCTAATATCTGGCTCGATGTATTAGGACTAGAAATTTGTGATCTTGTGGGCGCGTCAATGGATAGATATAGTGCAGAAGATATGCCAATTAAAAAGGATTCTTCTTGTGATGCTTCAAACTTTACAGAAGAAGTCACTGCATATTGTTTTAAATCAGGTCGGTAAATCCAAACTTTGCTGCCGTTAGAAACTACTAAGGATGTTATTCCTTGTGATTCATCTGGTTTTTTAAAAGTAATTTCTGACCGAAATTTTCCACCTGATTGGACAATGGTTTTAGTCGAGAATTGGGCTGTCACCTCAAAACCTCCTCCTTTAAGATTACCTTTTAATGAAGATTCAGATCTGGTCAGATAACGATCGCTGCGAAAAAAGTTGCTAATACCTTTGCTCAACAAGGCTTTATCCGAGTCACCCTGGGTGGGATTGGTGGTTGTAGCTTCGGCGGTAACAATCGGCTGCGTGGGGTTTGGTGGGAGAGCGTTTAGCTTTCCGGCGAGGATTGTGGTGAGGATGATAGATGTGATCGCTGTAAGTACAAATTTCATAAACTTAAGGTTAAGCCGCAAGGACGAATAAAACAATTATGTGCCTATTGTAACTTAAAACTGTAACTTAAGTTTGTCATAACCTTGTAATGGTGCGTTAGCTTTATGCGTACCGCACCCTACAGTTAATTATACTAACTGACCGTTCCTCTTGTCTTTTCAGCATCAATGGGTGGGATTAAATATAAACGGAGCATATACCCAATTATGTTGATAACTAAGGGAATTTTCTGGAAGAATTTGGCTATTATTCCACTTTGACTTTTTTGAAGGTCAAGCAATTTCTGATTATTGATGGCGCACTGTTCCAAATACCAGAAAAAGTAAGGATGATTTGTATTTAAAATCAAGGGAAATGCTCTAGCTGCTGTTTTATTTGTTTCCTCAACTACTTGATGATTGTATTTTCGGGGATGAATACCCAGAATTTCATAGAATTTGGCTCGTTCAAACACAGTCATTGTATGTGTAACGAAAACTGTGAGCAAGAAGAAGCGTACCCATAATTTTGACCGCCAATCTTGCCATAATTTGGGCTGCGATCGCAACAGAGCTTTAAAAAAATCTCCATGTCGGTTCTCATCCTGACACCAGCTTTCAAACTTACGAAATAATGGATAGAATTGATACTCTGGATGGCTCACCATATGGCGGTGAACTAAGATATAACGCCAATAACCTATTTTCTCTGACAAATAAACCGTATAAATCACCCATTCTGGAGGAAAGAAAGTATAGGTACGATTTTTGGTTAAATGACCTAAATCCAGAGAAAGATTAAAGTCCGCCATGGACTTATTCAAAAATCCCGCATGTCGTGCTTCATCCCGCGCCAAATAACCAAAAGCTTCTGATAATAAAGGGTTGCTATCTTTTAGACGACGGGATAATTCTTTAAATAGCAAGAAACCAGAAAATTCAGAAGTACATGAACGTTCTAAAAAATCAATAAAAGCCAGACGTTTCTCTTCGTCTATATGCTCCCAACTCTGCTGAAATTCTGGATCGCGGACAAAATGATGGCGGTTATAATCAGCTTTGAGTTCGGCGATTATAGCTTTCAATTCCTCTTCACCCGCAGAAATATCCATTCTCGCTACAGAGGCAAAATCAGTAGTATAAAACCGAGGGGTTAATAATGTTTCTTTACTGGGTGCTTTTACACCTGGTTTCATTAGTTCAGTGGTCGGTTTCTCTAAAGAATTAATCATGAGACTCATGCTCGGAAATTCACATCTTAAAATTTATCTAAGCACAAATATTTGCTAGTAGTCATCAGTTAAATTATTGAAAGCAAATATCACAAAAATACCAAGCCCTTCGGGCAAGGAACAGGGAACAGGGAACAGGGAACAGCAAGAAGAACCTGCCCAAATTTTGGGTAAGAGAGCAACTAAATTTATTTTACAAATCCTAATTTTAATTATGGGGATTTACTGTTCCCTGTTCCCTGTTCCCTGTTCCCTCTTTAGTTAAAATACCTATGCTCCGTTTGGATTTTCTTGGCAAAGACTAAATGAATATTAATACCTTAAGAGGTCTACAAAAATTGATAGTTAAATGGGTTCTATGAGCAATCCTGTTTGATCAACTTGCAAAGTAGGAGTAGAGAAAGTCGCAATGAAGGGTGTAATACGCACAAAAATAATGAGGAAGTTACAATGAGTCATAATCTCGCCATGAAACTGCGTACTGGAACTCAACAAGCTCATGCAAATGCAGAAAATGTCGGCTTCATGAAATGTTTTCTCAAAGGAGTTGTGGAACGCAGTTGCTTCGCCCAGCTTTTAAGCAATTTCTATTTTGTTTATACTGAACTAGAAACAGCAATAGAAAAGCATAAAGGACATCCTGTCATTAGTGGAGTTTACTTTCCAGAACTCTATCGCCAAAATGCTTTAGAGCAAGACATGATATTTTATTATGGTGGGGACTGGCGTCAGGAAGTCAAACCTGCGCCTTCTGCTCTCAATTATATGACTCGCATCCGTCAGATTTGTACCCATGAACCTGGATTATTGATTGGTCATGCTTATACTCGCTACATGGGTGACCTTTCTGGTGGTCAAATGTTACAAAAAGTGGCTCAGACAGCCTTAAAGCTTTCTGGTTATGAAGGAACAGCTTTTTACACTTTTGCGCAAATACCTGACAAGAAAACCTTCAAAGATAGGTATCGACAAGCATTAGACTCCCTCCCTATTGACGATAAGACTGCTGACAGAATTGTCGCAGAAGCTAACCATGCTTTCTCCTTGAACAAATTGATGGTAGAAGAATTAGAAACTTGTTTAGTTCTAGCCATTGGTGAAACTAGGTATAAAGAACTAATTAGCTGAGGAATACCAGGAGAAAAAACAATTATAGAGGAGGTATGGATGGTCTTTTTATTGCCTAATGTGAAATTTGATCTGGAGTTGATTCAAAAATATGATACTCGCGCTCCTAGATACACCAGCTATCCACCCGCGACTCAATTGCATGAGCTATTTACTGCGGATGATTTTATGGGAGCGATCGCTAGTTCTAATCAACGGAAATCTCCTTTATCTTTGTATTTCCACATTCCTTTTTGTGAGAGTGCTTGCTATTTCTGTGGTTGTAATACGATAATCACCAAGAATAAGAATATAGTTAAACCCTACTTAGAGCATTTGGTACAGGAAATCCAAAACACATCGACCCTGATTGACCCCCAGCGAAAAGTCCTCCAGATTCATTGGGGTGGGGGGACACCGAATTATTTACAACTTCCCCAAGTGGAACTTTTGTGGAAGACAATCGCCCGTCATTTCCAGATTGATCCAGAAGCAGAAATTTCTTTAGAAATTAATCCCAGTTATATCACTCGCGACTATATTCAGTTTTTGCGAGATATCGGGTTTAATCGCCTCAGTTTTGGTATCCAAGACTTCCAACCAGAGGTACAAGCGGCGGTGAATCGTATCCAACCGGAACAAATGTTATATAATGTGATGGATTGGATTAAGGAAGCTAAATTTCAGAGCGTGAATGTAGACTTAATCTATGGTTTACCCTATCAAACTCTCTCCACTTTCCGGGAAACTTTACACAAGACGATCGCTTTAGACCCTGACAGGATTGTGGTGTTTAATTTTGCTTATGTTCCTTGGTTAAAACCTATCCAAAAAATGATTCCCCAAGACGCACTTCCAGGAGCGCCCGAAAAGTTAGATATTCTCAAAATGACGATTGAGGAATTAACTAACCATAAATACCAATTTATTGGGATGGACCATTTCGCCAAAAATAACGATGAACTGGCGATCGCTCAACGAAATGGTTCTCTGAAACGGAACTTCCAGGGTTATACCACCCACGCAGAAACAGAAATGCTCGGTTTTGGTTCTACATCGATTAGTATGTTAGAAGATGCTTACGCGCAGAACCATAAAGACTTAAAGCAATATTATCAAGCTGTAGCTAAAGGTGTAATACCCACACATAAAGGTATCAATCTCACACAAAACGATATGATTAGGCGAGATGTAATCATGTCGATCATGTCTCATTTTCAGTTGGATAAATCAGCGATTGAAGATAAATATCACCTGAATTTTGAGGAATATTTTAACCAGGAACTAGAGGAACTGAAGCCTTTAGTGGAGGATGGCTTGGTGAGCTTATCATCTGACCAAATCGAAATTACAGACATTGGGAGATTATTAGTCAGAAATATTGCCGTTATATTCGATACACATACTAGAGCAAAAGCGACAAGTTTCTCACGAGCAATCTGAGCAGGAGGGTGTAAGATATAGGGTGTAGGCTAAAGCAAAAAGAACTACACCCTAATTCTCATGGAAGAGCTAATAGAATTGCGTGGACTATTACAAAAAGGCGATTTATCTAATGCTCTGTTGATGATTGATGAAATGGAGGAGATGAGCAAAAAAGATATTCTGAATAAAATTCGTAGTTACGCTATCATACTCTTATTACATTTGATCAAGCAAGAAGTAGAAAAACGTACAACTCGCTCTGGGGATGTATCGGTACGCAATGCAATTTTAGAAATTCAATACTTGAATGCTCGTCCTAAATGCAAAGGTACATATCTTGATGATAATGAACTGCGCGAATCTTTAGCAAGTGCATATCGTCAAGCGATTAACCAAGCTTCTTTAGAGGTTAATCAAGGAGAATATGAATCATCTGAAATTCAGCGAATGGTAAATAAACAAGAAATCTGTAACTTGGCTATGACAGCACTTGCAATATTTCCAGATCCAGATAATGATTAAATTAGTTAATTGCTAATATCTATCAATAGATAGAGGAGATAGATGCAAGTTGTAATTAAGATAGAGAGAAATTCAGGCAAAACTCTCTATTTAATTTGAGTATTTAGAGAGGAATCCCCTGAATAGATATTCTCTCCTGTTATGGCCGTAGCGCTATGGCGGGAGAGAATTTGGCTAATTTAAGGGTGAAATATCTAATTTTGGAAATATCTTTTGATTGGGTGGAGAGAAATATATTTATATCATTTGGTAGAAATAAATAACAAGTGGAACTAATAGAATTGATCGCAGTAACTCTAGTTTTGTAATTAGCTCATTTTACTTCTATGGATATACTTGCTTGGATAGTTTTAGGACTATTAGCTGGCGCGATCGCCAAAGCTATTTACCCACGTTATCAAGGTGGTGGAATTGTTTCCACCATGATTTTAGGTATTGTGGGAGCTTTTTTGGGTGGTACTTTATTCACACTCTTGCGGACAGGAACATTAACATTAACAGCAGCCAGTTTGAGTATTCCTGGTCTGATAGTATCAGTGGTGGGAGCGATCATCGCTATTTATTTATGGGGAGTTTTCCGCAGTCGGAGTAGCGTTTAACGGGATGGAAAAGGACGAATAAGGACGAACAACTTTAGCAGATTCAACGTTGTTATAAAAGTATGTTTTTTCACAAAAAGAATCCAATTCATACAATTAAGGTAGATGAAGCAAATCCTCGGTTTGCACAGTTACTCCTAGAACAGTTTGGTGGAGCGACAGGTGAGCTAACGGCTGCTTTACAATACTGGGTGCAATCTTTTCATATCGAAAACGCGGGAATTCGCGATATGTTACAAGATATTGCGATCGAAGAATTTGGACATTTAGAAATGGTGGGTCAACTGATCGAATCTCATACTAAAAATACCGACCAGACAGAAGCTTACAAAAGTACTCTGTTTACTATTCGGGGAATGGGTCCCCATTTTTTGGATAGTCAAGGGAATGCTTGGACAGCAACTTATTTAAATGAAGGTGGGGATGTAGTGCGGGATTTACGTGCTAATATTGCAGCAGAGGCTGGAGCGCGTCAGACTTATGAAGAGTTGATTAAATTAGCGACAGATGCAGGAACGAAGGAGACTTTAGTTCATCTGTTAACAAGGGAGATTTCTCATACGCGCATGTTTATGAAAGCGCTAGATTCATTGGGTAAGCTGACTGAACCGCTATTTGGTAATATTCAACCAGATGAAACGGTTAATCTTTACTATAATTTATCTAGTGATGGAGATGGTAAGGATGAACGAGGTCCTTGGAATGCTGAACCTGAGTTCCGTTATGTTGCTGACCCTGTAGCTAATTTGCGGAGCTAATGAGATTAATCGGGTTGGAAGGATTTAGAAAATATTTTCTTTTTAGCCTAGATTAACTATAATCGCAAAAAGGGCAGGAAGGCCTGCCCTATGAACAAAAAGCATTTCGTACGTAACCAAGTATCAATCCAAATATCACATAAAATTTTGTCAAGGTTATCCCAAAGTAGTGAAGAGTTTGTGTCAGAATAAGGCTGAGAGTCTAGCGATCGCATCACTACCAAGCTTTACTAGTAAATGTTAAATTATTTTATACAAGACTAAGAAGCACTCTTGCTGGCAAATTGGCAAGACAATCTTAAGAATTTTAATCTATGGTAGATGGTTTGAGGTACACTAGGTTCTATGAATAATCTGGAGAGTATAACAATTCATCAATTTAGAGGGTTACGAGATTTAGAACTTAAGGATCTCGGACTAGTTAACCTATTTGTTGGTATTAATAACTCAGGTAAAACTAGTGTACTTGAAGCCTTATCTATTTATTGTCATCCACGCAATATGAGAACGTGGTTCAATATTGCGCTTCAGCGAGAACAGGAGATAAAAGTATCGCGCACGCCATCTATTGATGCACTAACATGGTTATTTACACATTCCTCTACACTAAACAAGACAGAGCTTGAAAAACCTACAATTGAAATATCCAGTACTGGAGTATATTCTGTAAAAAAGTTGATAGCGACCTATGAAGAAATGGAGAAAATAGGATTATCAGAAAAGCGAACTAGGAAAATTTTCATGGGCATAAAAGAACCAGCACTTGAAAATGATGATGTTCCATTAGTTAAGAAAGGGATTGACTTAAAAATAAAAATATTTGAAGATACGTTAATTTCTCCTACTGTAGAGAAAATCCAACTATGGAGGGGGGAATCTTTATCATTATCGACAAAAAGTAAGCCTAGTTTACAAACTACCGTAGTTACCCCATCATCACATCGTTCAGATATTGGTCAGTTCAAGCTACTTTCGGAAGCTATATTTCAAAATTTTAAGTCTGATGTAGTGAAATTATTACAGCAAATGGATAGTAATATTTCAGATATAGAAATTCTCTTATCTCCAGGAACTATAAATCCTCAATTTAATATTTACATTAAGCACAAAAAGCTAGGAATTGTCCCAGTCAGTACTTTTGGTGATGGTATTCGTCGTTTGCTGCACATAGCTCTTAAACTCGCTAGTGTTCAAGGAGGTATTCTTTTAATTGATGAGATCGAATCAACAATTCATACTGAAGCCTTACAAAACTCCTTTAAATGGCTGGTTAAATGGTGTATAGAAATGAATGTTCAATTATTCGCAACAACGCATAGTTTAGAAGCTGTGGATGCTTTGCTAGGAGTGACGGAATCTGATTCAGATTTAGTGCTTTATCGTCTAGAACCGAAGGAATCACAAACAAGTGTAGTTAGACATGATGGTTATAGACTCAGGCGTTTAAGGGAAGAACTGGGTCAGGAGGTTCGTTGGTGACTCGTTATGTACTAATTGGTGTTGAGGGAAATCATGACCAAGCGTTTGTATCTAAAGTTTTATATAGTCTATTAGGTTACGCTAAATTTGACGGTAAGGAATCAGAGCTAAACCCTCTTTGGAGGAAATTTATCCCTCAGTACCCTCCAAAAAATGGGAGACTATATCAAAGGCTTGATATGCCTACAATATTATTTAAAAATGATTTATCATTAGCTATATATGCAGGCGAGGGTAGTAAGTTAATTTCTAATTTGAACACTAAATTATCTGATATTGATACTTCTGAACTCTTTGCGTTTGCAATTATAGCCGATGCTGATAAAAAGACACCCATGGAAATTGCCAGGGAATATCATGATGGGTTTAGAGAGACTTTTCCTAATTTTCCTACTATAGTTAAGGAATCTGGTAATGTTATAGAAGGTTCACCTAAATTAGGACTTTACATATTACCTGATAATTCTAATCAAGGTGTGCTTGACTCATTACTATGCGATTGTGGGGATATAGTTTACCCAGAATATATGAGAAAAGCAAGACATTATATAGAACAATTCTCTGAGGAAGAGAGAAAGGAAAAACCTTTGAAGTGGAAACCTTTTGATCGAGAAAAAGCTATAGTTGCTACAGTCACCAGTGTTCTTAAACCAGGTAAAACTAATCAAGTAACTATTAGTGATAATGATTGGATTAGTTCTATAACGGAACAAAGTATTCCCGAACTTAGAAATTTCACCACTTTTTTGAGAAATCTTCTCGATTTAAACCATGAAGTAAATAATTCTCAAGAAAACTAAGAATAGAAATTATCTCGTTGTAACCTGGGAATAAGACCAGCACTCTCTAGTGGGTATCCCGCCAAAGGGCTATAGCGGAAGACAATTCTACAAATTTTTCCTTTTTGGACTTTTAAGAATTACATCCTTCATTCAATAAAGATTTAGCGATCGCCTCTAACTGTAAACCTGAGGGATATCGACCTTCTTCCTTGATCCGCTTGATATCTACATCAGTTATACGGAGATTGAGTTTTTGGGCGATCGCTCTAGTAATATCTCCCCGATCAACCACCCCAGCGATAGTATCAGCGGGAGAAAGCACAGTTATAAACGAGAGTTGTGCGGTTTCCAACTTATCTATTACTTGCGCTAAGGGAGTCGATTCAGCCACAGTTGGGATACTATTCAGGGGGTGGACAATAGTTTGTAAAGTCTGAATTTCCCATTGACTTCTTTCAATTGTGCGCAAATCATCAACGCTAACCATCCCTAAATAACGTCCATCAGTCGCAGCAAAATAAATTTCGGGGGGAGTTTGGGGGATGGATAAAAGATATAAATCAGCAAACTGGCGTAGTGTTTGGTTTCCTTCAACTACACGGAAATTACGCGTCATCGCTACAGATATGACTAAATTCAGCAAGGTTTCCTGGATTGTCGTCACGCGGTCATAGTTTTTCGCGCTGCGAATAGTGAACCAACCTAAAAGTACAATCCACAAACCACTAATTAATTCTTGGGTGAAGAAATCCAGGATAAATCCACCACCGATCGCACAATAGCCTAAAATTTCCCCAGTTTTCGCAGCTATATGGACAGCTTGAAAGCGATCGCCAGTCCATTTCCAGATCGCTGCTTTTAAAACTTGTCCTCCGTCCAAAGGTAAGCCAGGGATGAGATTAAATAAAGCCAGGAATAAGTTGATTCTGGCTAAATTGACCAACATGATGCTCAAAAGGGAAGTCGAATTCAGCCCACTAGAAATTAAGGACAATAGTAAAAACAGAGCTACACTAACTACAGGTCCAGCGATCGCTACTTGAAATGCTTTACCTGGGGTTGTGGATTCTGATTCAATACTAGCGATCCCCCCGAAGAAAAACAGCGTGATCGAATTCACCTTAATTCCTTGGGACTGAGCTACGACACTATGACCTAGCTCATGTAAAATCACAGATGTAAATAGTAGTAGCGCCATCACTAAACCAGCGATCGCTGCTGTCACTCCTCCCCAACCTTGGTAAGCTACAGCAAAATTTAAGGTAACTAACCCCAAAAAAATAAACCATAGTGGGTCTAGAAATAAAGGAATTCCCAACAAAAACCCTATTTTCCAATTTGTTTGTGACATTAGATTAGCTCATTTACGTGCAGTTAATTCCTGGTTTTGTTGTTCTCCCAGACCATTATAGCTTTTATGCAAATTATCAGGTGAACCAAGAATATGGGGATGCTAAAGCCTATTTTTGGTGAAGTTTAACACTAGAAAAACAAGCTTCCAGATAGGGACAGTCTTCACATTGGAGTTCTTTTCCAGGATGGGGACATTGACAAGGAATATTGACCAAACATGCGCTCTGATGTTTGGGTATCCAGGGTTTTCTACAGATAAAGTAGGAAATAGCTTCTTGTAGACACACCATTAAATCTTGAATCATGAGAAAAACTCAACATCGATCACCCCTGACATTATTTCTCAATCGAGTAAAAATCTCCTCCAACTTATAGTAGGTTGAAACCCCCCTCTGAGGATATAAAACTAACCCTACACCCTACACCCTAATTCATCCGACCATCCTCCAGATTAACTATCCGGTCTGCGACATCTAAGATCCGATGGTCGTGGGTGACTATCAAAATAGCACAATTTTGTTCCTTGGCTAATTGTTGCATCAAGTTAATAACATCTCGCCCAGATTTACTGTCTAAAGCAGCGGTAGGTTCGTCTGCTAAAACTAATTTAGGGTGACTGACTAAAGCACGAGCGATCGCTACACGTTGCTTTTGTCCTCCTGAAAGATCAGAAGGATAATAATTTATTCTCTGGTCTAATTTTACAGCGCGGAGCATGGTTTCTGCTCTCATTCTAGCAACAGAAGGAGAAATACCTGCTTGTAATTCCAAGGACATTTGCACATTTTGTCTAGCTGTCAAAAAATCCAATAAGTTATGAGCTTGAAAGATATAACCAATCTGGCGACGTACTTGAACTAATTTTTGATGACTAGCTCCCGATAGTTCCTGTCCCAGAAATGTCAGACTTCCTGTTTGGACAGAACGTAACCCACCGATCAAAGTTAGTAAAGTGGTTTTTCCTGAACCTGAAGGACCTGTCATAATGACAATTTGCCCAGATAGGATTTTCAGGTTGATATCAAATAAGGTCTGACTGCGTAATTTAGTTTGACCAAAGTAATGGTTGAGATTAGTAATTTCCAGAATTGATTTTGATTTCATATGTTCTTTTAAATCTAGTTAGAAAATCTCTGCTGGGTCTACTTTTCGCAGTTTATTAGTAGAAAAAAAGCCGGAAATCAAACACATTGCAATTACAGAAACTAAGACTAAAGATATTTTTTTTACATCCATAATTATGGGTAATTCGGTCATGTCTTTAGCTAAATCGTAAAGTCCTAAAGATATAGCAAAACCAGGAATATAACCTAATGCTGCTAAAATCAAAGCTTGTTGAAAAACCACACCCAAAAGATAGTTGTTTTTAAACCCCATTGCTTTGAGGGTAGCAAATTCTATGATATGGCTAGATATATTACTATAAAGGATCTGATAAACTACAATTACACCAACAACAAATCCCATAACAACCATCAAATTAAACACAAATCCAATGGGGGTTCTTAAAGTCCAATAGTCTTTTTCAAACTTGATAAAATCCTTGCGGTTGATCACAATAACGTCTTGAGGTAATTTGGCTGCTAAATTTGCTGCGACTGTTTTAATATCAGCGCCGGGTTGAAGATAAATCAAACCTATATCTATCTTACTCGCAGTCCGGTCGGGAAATATTCTCAAAAATGTGGAGTCACTGACAATTAAATTACCATCAACACCAAAAGAAGGACCGAGGCTAAATAGACCACAAACTTTTACTTTATAACCCACAAAACCACTATAACTAAATATTTCCATTTTTAGTGGTTTGTTTTCTGTGAAATATTGGGCGATCGGTCCAAATTCTGGACGAGCCGCCCGGTCGAAAAATACTTGGTCAGGAATTTGTAGTAATCGATAATTTTGTTGAATTTCTGGTAATTTAAAGATGGGTTTTACTGGGTCAAATCCTAATACATATATGGGATATTTACGTCCATTAATTGGGTTTTTAAGTTTAGCAAATTGGACATGTAGAGATTCAACTGAATCCACACCGGAAAATCCTAAAGCTTGATATAAACGACTGCGAGAAAAACTTTGATTAGATGTCAATGATTTATATTGAGCACTAATTAAAAATAAGTCTCCTTGTAAATTTTGATGTACTTGGGTCGCACTCGAATAGAGAGCGTCTTGAAATCCGATTTGCATAAACATTAAAACAGCAACAAAAGCAATCCCAGCTAAAGCAACAAAAAATCGGATTTTTTGTTTAGCTAGTTGTAACCAAGCTAAAGGTATCATGGGGGAAGGGTGTAGGGTGTAGGGTGTAGGGTGTAGGGTGTAGGGGGGAATATTATGAGAGTTTCATCAGGACTTGTACTTGTAAGTTAGTTAAAGTCGCAACGCTGGCGTTATCTTTAGGGTTATCAATCCGAATCTTGACATCAATTACTTTATTATCTGTATCCGCTCCAGGATTATTAGTGAAAATATTTTGTTTACTCACTTGTAAACCAATATCTGTAACTGTTCCTCGTAATTTCCCTGTAAAGGCGCTACTAGTAATTACACATGGCTGGCCTAAATAGACTTTTTTGATATCAGTTTCATAGACTTCCGCAACTACATTCATTTGGGCTGTATGACCTATTTCCGCTATACCATCATTGCCAATTATTTCTCCAGGCCAAGTATGGATTTTCATCACTTGACCATTAATCGGTGAACGGATAGAACTCAAATATAAATCTGCTTGGGCTTGCTTAACTGACGCTTTTGCGCTTTCAATATCTGCTTGAGCCGAGAGGATATCTGTAGGACGAACTTCCGCAACGCTCTTGAGTTTGGCTTTAGCTTCTGTTAATTGCTTGGCTAAAGTCTGTCTAGTCCGTTTCAGGGAAGCATAGGCTTCATTGAGTTGTTCTTGGATGGTATCTTTATTTAAACGTCGGTCATCTGCAGTAATCGCAGCGATCGCTCCCTGATGATATAGTTGTTGATATCGGATATTATCCGTTTGCGCATTGCGTAACTGAGCTATTAACCGAGCAATACTAGCTCCCTGAGCCGCTTCTTGTCCATTTAATTCAGCTTCTAATCGCCAAATTTCCGCTTTTTGTGCATAAATATCACCTTGTTTGGCTCCAGCTTTCACCCGGATCAGTTCAGATTCAGCCACTTGAACTTGTTTTTCCGCTTTTTCCAAAGCGGCTAAATTAGGATTATAACTATCTAAAATCGCTACTACTTGTCCCTTATGGACTATATCTCCTTTCTTAACCAGGAGTTGCGCTACTCTCACACCCCCTGCGAGAGCATTAGGCGCAGAAAGATGCAGAACTTCCCCTTGAGGTTCTAAACGTCCTAAAGCCGCAACAGCCACAATAGGAGTTTGTTTGCTGGGAGGAGGTGCTGAATTAGATTCAGCATTCCCATCTAATTTAAAAGGTCTAGAAGAACATAATATGGCTGTAGTTATAGTTGTGGCGATCGCCAACAATATCGACATCCAACTTACAGGTTTTGGCAATGTCTGCTTTTTGTGTACCATAGCTTTGCTCGATAAATTAGCAATTAGTACGTGAATATTTAGCGTAGATTCCCTGATAACGTTGGTTCTATATATGTGGCAAAGATAAAGGCGGAGCTAGAATCGGCTCCGCTGCGTGCATAGGAGAATGGGTAAAATTTTGCTTATTTATACACGACAACTTCTTTTTTCTTTTTCACTATTTCTAGGTATTCACTGCGGGTTCCATCTATTCTGTAATGGTCACAGATTTGACAGAGTTTGAGAATATCTAATCGGCTGAATACTTTTTGATGGTCAATCCCATTGTCATTCCGCCATCGCCAGAAAGTGGTTCTATCAATTCGGCGAGTACTTTCTGGCCATCTCCGCCGTGATAAAAAATCGACCAATTCTTCTTCCTGAAAAGAGTAGCCTTTTGGTAATTTGAGGAGTTCTTCTCTCAACTCATTTAACGGAATGAGTGGATCTAACTCAGTTAATCTCATGCCCTCAAGCCCTTATAGTTTTTTTGTCTGTTAAATATGCAAAAAAAGCTACATACAATACGGTTAAGTAAAATGAATTTACAGTGACATTATTCAACCATACAGAATAAACTGAATTTACCTTAATTTCAAGCCATATGCAACAATTTTACAGAAAAATGATGATGAGATTGTACCTCATGCAATTTATATGCAATTTATGTCAGATTTTTGCTGGCTTGAGACAAGATTAAACAAGTTGGATGAGAAAGTGCACTACCTGGAAGTGATTTTTAACTGATATTTTAACTCCTAGAACAACTGGGAAAAGGTTGCATATGAGTTGAAATTTAGCAGTTAATATTTTAATCTAAATACTAGCGGTGATTTGACTAATGATACAGGGTAGAGGATAAGGTTTCTCCAAGCTAATATCCCCGTTTAAGCCGCTTAATCGATGCATTTTACTAAAGTAGAATAAAGAATTACAAATTAATAAGTCATGGTTGCTTCTAAAATTGAGGCTAATCTAGCACAGTTGCGTCAAGAAGTAAACAACTGTGAAAAGGCTCTGATGAAGTTAATAACGGTGAAAAAAAATATGACTCGAAATCTCCCCAATTCAATTACAGAGCAGAGCAAAAACAATCCCCAAACACCACAGACTAATATAGCTATTATTGGGATGGCTTCGCTATTTCCTGAATCCAAAAACTTGCAAGAATATTGGGAAAAAATTATCCAGAAAGTAGATTGTATTACGGATGTTCCTCCTTCTCGTTGGCGGATAGAAGACTACTATGACCCTGACCCTAAAGCCCCTGATAAAACTTACTGTAAAAGAGGTGGGTTCATTCCAGATATTGATTTTAATCCCCTGGATTTTGGGCTACCCCCTAATCTTCTAGAAGTGACAGATATTTCCCAGTTATTGGGTTTGGTGGTCGCTAAAGCAGCCATGCTGGATGCTGGTTATGGAGAATCTCGCCAGTTTAACCGCGATCGCACGGGAGTTGTTTTAGGAGTCGCCCTAGCTCGACAATTGGGTATCCCTCTAGGTGCTAGATTACAGTATCCCATTTGGGAAAAGGTGTTGCTGAGTAGTGGTTTATCGGCTGAAGATAGCCAGAAAATTGTTGCCAAAATCAAGAGTGCATATGTGCAATGGGATGAAAACGCCTTACCCGGAATGTTAGCCAACGTGATTGCGGGACGTATTGCTAATCGACTAGATTTAGGTGGGATGAATTGTGTCGTCGATGCTGCTTGTGCGAGTTCATTGGGCGCTCTGAAAATGTGTATCAGTGAATTGCTGGAACATCGGGCGGATATGATGTTGACTGGGGGAGTTGACACAGATAATTCTATCCTCGCCTATATGGGTTTTAGTAAAACCCCCGCTGTCTCTCCTGGTGAAAATGTCAAACCTTTCGATATTGACTCTCAGGGGATGATGTTGGGTGAAGGTGTGGGGATGTTGGTCTTAAAACGTCTCGAAGATGCTCAAAGAGATAAAGACCGAATTTATGCAGTGATTAAAGGCATCGGAGCTTCTAGTGATGGTAGATATAAAAGCATTTATGCACCCTATGTGGGAGGACAAGTTAAAGCTTTTGAACGAGCTTATCTAGATGCTAGAATTTCCCCGACAGATGTTAGACTGGTTGAAGCACATGGTACTGGAACCATGGTTGGAGACCCCACAGAAGTCGAATCGATGAAACAAGTTTTTGGAGAAAACGAGCTACAAAAACCGCCAAAACAGTATATTGCTTTAGGTAGTGTTAAATCACAGATTGGACATACTAAAGCAGCTGCGGGTGCTGCTAGTTTGATTAAAACCGCTTTAGCATTACACCATAAAGTTTTACCGCCGACTATCAATATTACTCAACCACATCCCAAATTGGATATTGAGAACTCGCCATTTTATCTAAATACAGAAACTAGACCTTGGATTAGCCAACCTAACCAACCAAGAAGGGCGGGAGTTAGCGCTTTTGGTTTTGGGGGAACAAATTATCATGTCGTTTTGGAAGAATATACTCATGAACATGACCATGCTTATCGTTTACACAATATTTACCAAATAGTCATCTTATCTGCACCCACACCAGAAGATTTGGTTTTACGCTGTCAGGAAGTTGAGCAACAATTACAGTCTGAAGAGTCGGAGAAATACTATACAGAACTGATTGCTGCGGCTCAAAGTCCAGAGATTGCTGTTAATAATGCCAGAATTGGCTTTGTGGCGCATTCCATCGCCCAAACAGGGGAGTTCTTGCGAATTTGTACAGAATGGCTGCAAAAAAAACCAGCAGATGCTACATCATGGGAACACCCTCAAGGAATTTATTATCGTCGGACTGGAATAGAGACTACAGGTAAAGTCGTAGCTCTTTTTTCTGGACAGGGTACGCAATATCTAGATATGGGAAAAGAATTAACGATTAATTTTCCCAACTGGCGACAAACCTATATTCGCATGGATCAACTTTTATGTGAAGATGGGTTAGACCCCGTATCTGATGTAGTATTTCCTAAACCGGTATTTGACGCATCTCTAAAAAACAGTCAACTTGCCAAATTGCAATTAACAGAATACGCACAACCAGCTTTGGCGGTATTTAGCAGTAGTCTATATAAAATCTTGCAACAAGCTGGATTCAAGGCTGATTTCCTGGCTGGTCATAGCTTTGGAGAATTGACAGCTTTATGGGCTGGGGGTGTTTTACATGAGTCGGACTATTTATTTCTCGCCAAAGCTAGAGGACAAGCTATGGTGACACCACGAAACCCTGAGTTTGATGCTGGAGGGATGTTAGCTGTCAAAGGCGATGTGAATCAAGTGGTGGAGATCATCCAGAATTTTCCCCAAGTGGCGATCGCCAACCGTAATTCCCCCCATCAAGTAGTTTTAGCGGGGAAACAGCAGGAAATGCTGCGAGTAGAACAGGAGCTAAAAGCTAAGGGATTTACCACTGTGATGCTGGGAGTTTCCGCTGCTTTTCATACGCCATTAGTTGCTCATGCTCAAAAACCTTTTGCTGAAGCGCTAAAAAAGGTGAGTTTCCAGGAACCAATCATCCCTGTTTACAGTAACGTTACAGGCGATCGCTATCCCCATGAACCACAAGCAATTGCCCAAATCCTCAAAGAACAAATGCGCAATCAAGTCTTGTTCCAACAGCAAATAGAAAATATTTACGCTGCTGGTGGGTATTGTTTTGTGGAATTTGGTCCGCGCAGTGTACTCACCAACTTGGTAAAAGAGACTCTGAGTGGAAAACCGCACATAGCTGTGGCGTTGAATGCTCATCATCGCCAAGATAGCGATCGCTGTTTACGGGACGCAGTAGTCCAGTTACAAGTAGCTGGACTACCTCTGAAAAATTTAGACCCCTATCAAATTCCTTTAGAAATTCCCGTAGTTACTCCAGAGAAAAATAAATCAAAAAACCTGTTAACAATGCAGTTGAACAGTAGCAACTTGACTCATAAAGTCGAAGAAGCATTTGCTCAAGTACTAAAAAATGGCGATCGAGTTAACCTACCACCAGTCACGCAACCAATAACACTAGAATCATCATTAGCAGTTAATGGTAAAGATAGTCATCATAACTACGATCAAACCACATTAGTCAATGGGGGAGGAAGAGAAGATAATCATGAGTTAGTTAAAGTGAACCTCCCGTCACCACAGGATATGGGAAATATGGGAAATATCGATAATTTAGATAATTTCTTCGTAGATTTTAATCACCAGCAGAAAGCTATTTTACAGGTTCATGAACAATCTTTGCAAAATCAAACAGAATATAACCGCGCCTCTTTCCAACTCATACAACAGCAAGATGAGTTGTGGAAAAATATCCAACTTACGCCAGATCAGAGACAAGAACAGCAAATAATCATTTCTAGTTCTGAAGAAAATATTATTCAGTTTCACGAATACCAATCTGATACCCTACGGATTCATGAACAATATCTGACATGTGAGCAGGAATTTATTGAACAATATTTTCAACTCGTTACCTCCAATCCCCATCATCTACTGGAGAGTTCTGTTTCTAGCTATTATTCCAGAAAACCTGTAAAAGAACCTGCAAAAGAACTTTCAAGAAAACCTGCAAAAGAATCTTTAAAAGAACCCTCAACCCCCAAGTTGGTGAATGTCACCGAAATAATTGAAGATTCCTCAACTTCCCCAATTGAGATTACCACACTCAGCCAAGATTTGCTCAATATTGTGAGTGATAAAACAGGTTATCCAATGGAAATGTTAGACCTGTCGATGAATATTGAATCAGATTTGGGAATAGATTCAATTAAACGAGTTGAGATTTTAGGAAGTTTGCTGGAACTTCACCCCCATTTACCCAAACCCAATCCAGAAGAATTAGCTCAATTAAAAACTTTGGGCGAAATTGCAGATTATATCCGCAGGCTTTTTGGGGAGTCTGAGGAGCAAAGAGAGCAGGGGAGCAGGGGAGCAGGGGAGCAGGGGGAGGAAAGTCAACTTAGTCTGACTGTTTCTGCTGATTTGAGTCTGATTCTGTTTTCTGTTGTGAGTGATAAGACGGGTTATCCAGTGGAAATGTTAGACCTGTCGATGAATATTGAATCAGATTTGGGAATAGATTCGATCAAACGAGTGGAAATTTTGGGAGGACTAATAGAGCTATATCCTGATTTACCGAAACCCAGTCCCGAAGAATTAGCCCAACTCAATACTCTAGGAGAAATTCTGGAGTTTATGCGCCAGCGATCAACTGATAGCACCAATTTACTCACAACAACACCAGAAATAGAAACCCCGGAATCTCAATTACAGGAGGAAATATTCTACTCTCCTGTAAGACTAAAGCAACTTCCAGAGCCAGATATTTTAGAATGGTCTTTACAGGAAAACCAAATAGTTTTAGTTACCGATGATGGTTCCCCAACAACAGAAAAGTTAGTAACAGCTTTATTGAACTTGGGTTGGAAGACTGTCTTACTCAGTTTTCCTGGCTTCCAATCAACTTTTTCTACCGGAATTCCACAAGTTCTTTTGAGCGATTGGAGCGAGGAAAGTTTAGCAGCAACTTTACAATCTATTGTTTCTAACTATGGAGCGATCGCTGCATTTATTCACCTCCATCCAGATACCCAGAATCAAGATAGTCATCAAGTCCACTACTGGGAAACAGATAAAATCATCCTCCGCCAAATCTTCTTAATCGCTAAACACATCGCTAAACATCCCCAAAAACCAGTTTGCTTTTTCAACATTCTCCGTCTAGATGGAAAATTGGGTTGTGGACAATCGCATAACTTTGGTGTAATTGGCGGTGGACTGTTCGGACTGACCAAGAGTCTCAATTTAGAATGGGCAAATACATTTTGTCGTTCTGTAGATTTAAGTCCAGAGATAGATGCAGAAACATCAGTAAAATATATCCTCGCCGAACTCTACGACCCCAATCGCTTAATCCGCGAAGTTGGATATACCAAAGATGCTAGATTTACCCTCGTAGCTGAACCAGCAAATTTCCCCCTGCTCCCTGCTCCCTGCTCCCCTACTTCTGCTGACACCTTCCTAGTTACGGGTGGGGGTAAGGGAATTACTGCTAAGTGTGTAATTAAATTGGCGCAAGAATATCACTGCAAATTTATCCTCTGTGGACGTTCGAGTACAGAACCAGAACCTGTATGGGCTGAAGGTTGTGAGCAGGAAAGCCAATTAAAACAGTTAATTATGCAGGATTTTCAAGCCAAGGGAGAAAAACCAACACCAGTAATGGTGGAGAAAAAGTTTCGGGCGATTTCTGCTCAAAGGGAAATTCAACGCACGCTCAAGGCGATCGCTTCTGTGGGAGGACAAGCAGAATATATCAGTGTCGATGTCACGGATAGAATTATGCTGGCGGAAAAATTGGCGATCGCCTCGGAACGTTTTGGCGCAATTACTGGAATCATTCATGGTGCGGGTAATTTGGCTGATAAACTGATCGAGAAAAAAACACTCCAGGATTTTGAAACTGTCTATTCGGCTAAGGTGAAGGGTTTAGAGAATGTGATAGAGTCTGTACCCCCCGACCAACTCCAGTATTTGATTTTGTTTTCTTCCGTGGTGGGTTTTTATGGAAATGCGGGACAAACTGATTATGCGATCGCCAACGAAATTCTCAACAAATCAGCGCATTTATTTAAACAATTTCACCCGAATTGTCGTGTGATTTCCATCAACTGGGGACCATGGGATGATGGGATGGTCTCACCGGAATTAAAGAAAACCTTTGTTGAAAATGGAATTGATCTTATACCTACAGAAGTAGGTACGCAAATGCTAGTTAACCAACTTAGCAAAACTAGCGAAAATAATCTCCAAATAGTCATTGGTAGTCCATTAACTGAAAGTCCTCAAGATTTAACCAATGAATTGATTACCTATCAGATTCGGCGTCAGCTAAAATTAACAGCTAATCCATTTGTATACGACCATATAATTTCCCAACGCCCAGTACTTCCCGCAACTTGTGGATTATCATGGATGGCTAACGCTTGTGAACAAATCTATCCAGGATTTAAAATTTGCAGTATTCTCAATTTCAAAATTTTGAAAGGGATTGTCTTTGATGACAATTTGGTAAAAGAGTATCTTCTGGATTTGCAAGAAATTGCTCATGTTAACAACGAAGAAATTCATTTTTATGCTAGAATTAGTAGTACAACACCGACAGGAAAAATCAGGTATCACTTCAGTGCAGATCTGATATTAAAGCGCACAATTCCCACTATTCCTAGATATGAATTTCTCAATTCTCATCAGGATGAAACATTCCTCGATCTCCAAAATGGATTTTATCAGAATGGTTCCTCTAGTCTATTTCATGGACCTATGTTTCAAGGAGTGAAGTCTGTTTTAAATGCTAGTCCTAATAAGTTAACTATTGCATGTTACTTAGAGAAACTAACGGAAGAACAGCAGGGACAGTTTCCTGTACAGACATTCAATCCATATATAGCAGATGTCCAAATCCATTCACTTTGGATTTGTACACAGCATTTTCATCAAGTTCGCTGTTTACCAGCAGAAATTAGTAGGTTTGAACAATTTGCAATGATTCCCTTTAACCAAACATTTTATGTTACCTGTGAAATTAAGTCGAAGACAGAAGCAAATATCGTAGCTGATGTCATTGTTTATAATAACCGGGGAGAAATATACAATCAAATGTTTGATGCTAAGGGAACTATCTTAACGAAAGAGATATAGGGAGGAGCGGAGCCTTTCCGGCTCCAGCTCCCGTCAGGAGAAATTTTTTGAGAGTTTTAGGAGAAGAAGATGAATATAGAATCTACGAATATAATTGCTAAATTAGCAATTGTGGGAATGGATTGTGTTGTTAATGATTGTCATGGATTAGATGAATTTGAAAGGAGTATCTATGAGGGTATACAGCATTTTCTATCTGGGAATAGATTGAGCCAAGAAAAACATTATATCCAGGAATTCAACCAAATTTCTGCTTCAGAATTCTTGACGATTAAAATAATGGAGAATTCACTCCAAGATGCTAACTTAAAACCAGAGACAAAAATCGGACTTATTGTTGTTACGGAAACAGATATTTCTCTGAAGTTCGCTAGCCATATTTCCACTGAACTCACATTCACACTTACAGAAAAATCCTTCATCTCAGCTTTGAATTTAGCCCAAAAACTCTTAGTCAGTCAACAAGTAGATGCTGTAGTCATGGCGGGGATGTATTTTGGTGGAATCGGAAGTGAACCAATATCAACAGGGGTAAAAACTTTAAGTTATGATCTAAACTCCCATGGTAGTTTTGTGGGTGAGGGGGTAGCTGCGGTTGTTTTACAACTGGACAGCACCGCTAGACAAGAAAAGCAGCGCATATATGCTGTAATTGATGCAGTGAGTACGTTGAAGAGTTCCTTATTTGCTCCAGAAGCAGTTAATCAAGTTTGTCAAACTGCTTTTGGGTTAGCAAACATCACAGCCAAAGATATTGGTTATGTGGAAGTGGTCGCTAGCGGTGTCCCTCAGGAAGATGAAGCGGAAATTCAGGGTTTAATTTCTGCTTATACCACTAATTCCACAGACCTGAGTTGTGGATTAGGTAGCGTCAAAGCTAGTTTTGGTAACACCCAAGCAGCATCGGGAATATTTAGCTTAATAAAAACGGCTCTTTGTCTGTATCACTTTTATATTCCTGCGGTTCCTGAATGGACTACTCCCAAAACAACAGCAGTTTGGTCGGGAAGTCCTTTTTATGTCGCGATGGAATCTAAACCTTGGTTTTTAGAAGCTGGTCTGAGCAAAAGAATTGCTGCTATTAACAGCATTGAGTCGGATGGTAGATACGCACATTTGATTTTATCTGAGGAACCAGACCAACCCAGAGGTGAGAATCGATATTTACAACAAATGTCTTTTTATCTCTTCTTCATCCCTAGTGAGGACCGGATTTCTCTGTTAGAGGGAATAGCTCAATTAAAGGAAGCGATCGCCAGAGAAAATATTCCTTTAGCGACAATTGCTAGTCAACGCTGGGAAAAATTATCCCAGTCTCTCCCAGCGACTTACACCGTAGCAATTGTGGGACATAATCGGGAAGAATTAATTAGAGAAATTGCTCTAGCACTTGAGGGTATTGAAGTTGCATTTAACACTGGTAAAGATTGGCAAACTCCTTTAGGTAGCTACTTTACCGCTAGACCCCAAGGAAAACATAGCCAAATAGCTTTCGTTTACCCAGGCTCATTCACATCTTATTTAGGATTAGGACGCAATTACTTCCGGTTATTTCCCCAAATCTATGATGATGTAGTTATCAGAAGTGTTTACGAACGTGTCGCCAAAATTGAAAAAATTCTCTATCCCCGCACATTAAGCAAATTATCCAAAAAGGAATTGGAGCAAAGAGAACAAAAACTAATTTCTGACCCAGTAACAATGTTGGAATCAGAAGCTGGTTTTGCGGGGATAATCACAGCCATTCTGCAAAATTACTTCCAAATCCAATCTCAATATAACTTTGGCTATAGCCTTGGTGAAACTAGTATGATGTTAGCTCAAGGTGTCTGGAATAGTTTTAAAGACACCAGCGATTATCTCAACTCTTCTCCCTTATTTAAAACCAGAATATCTGGACCCAAAAATGCAGTTCGAGAATCCTGGGGATTACCACCTATCAAAGATGGTGAATGGTCAGAATTTTGGAGTAGTTATATTCTCATGTGTCCTGTCCATCTTGTCCAAGAAGCTATCAAACAAGAAAATCATGTTTATATCACCCTAATTAACACAGAGGATGAACTGCTGATTGCTGGTGAAACACAAGCTTGTCAAAGAGTAATTGCTAAATTAAAATGTGATTATTTTCCTAGTTGGAATAATCATGTAATTCATTGCGAGCCAATGCATTCTGAGTATCAGGAACTGGTAAAAATCCATAATTTACCTATTCCAGATAACTTTCATTCACAAAGCATCTTTTATTCTGCTGCAGAATATGCTCCCATGACTCTTAATAGTCAGAATATTGGACATAGCATTGCCCAATCTTTGTGTGAACATCTAGATTTTCCCCGATTAGTTAACCGCGTCTATGCTGACAATATCAAAATATTTATTGAGGTAGGAGTTGGCAGTAATTGTTCTAGATGGATTAGTCAAATTCTCAAATCAAAAGACCATGTTGTTGTATCGCTGAATAGAAGAGGTGTACATGAACATACTTCCATTATCAGAGCTTTAGCCAAACTACTTAGTCATGGTGTCGCAGTAAATCTATCGCCTTTATATACTTCATCTGTTCAGTTAGAAAATCAGCCAGTCAACAATTCTCAGACAATTGCAGAAAAATTTCCTATTGCTTCTGGATATAGCGATCGCCATCCATGGGATTACCATTATCATCATCAGCAAAAATTTAGTGCAAACAATGCATATATGACAAAAAATCAAGCATTTTTCTTGAAATTTCGCCAAGATTCACTTCGGAAAATTAGTTCTTTATTGCAGAAGCAGACTGATTTTGCCAAAACATTGCTGAATAAAAGTAAAAACTAAGATTGATCAGAGTTAATTGGTATGGTTGGGTTACTCAACCCAACCTAGTGTAAAAATATAAAGTATAGAGGGTTACTAATGTGTTACAGACAGAAATTAAATCTGAGAAATCTGATCATAGGTTGATTTTTCGCAATCCATTTGTAGAGTATAATCAAAATAATCAAATTTGGCAGGGAGATTTATCTACAGTTGCTTTTAATACTAAAGATATTAAATCTAAACTGATGAATTTGAGTCAACCTTGTTATATAGTAAGAAGTAGGAGAGAAATTGGCGTCACAAATGAATGTAGTTTATCCCAAAGTCAGGGGATTAAACTAGATCAATTAGAACAACTAATCGCCACACCAGCTTTAACCACTCAACAGCTAGGCGACCCTAGTTTTTTAGACTTTTATGATGTAAAATATGCTTATGCTACGGGAGCAATGGCGCAGGGAATAGCTTCTGAAGAATTGGTAATTGCTTTAGGAAAAGCAAGAATTCTCAGTTCCTTTGGTGCTGGTGGGTTATCTCCGAACCGAGTGGAAACAGCTATTAACCGGATTCAAGCGGCTCTACCGGGAAAATCATTTGCTTTTAACTTACTCCATAGTCCTAGCGAACCAATTGTGGAACGCCGTTTAGTGGATTTGTATCTCCAATATCAAATTAGGATAATTGAAGCTTCAGCATTTTTAGATTTAACCGAAAATATTGTTTACTATCGAGCATCAGGGCTAAGTTTAACCACCGCGAATCAAATCGAAATCAAAAATAAAGTCATAGCCAAAATTTCTCGCCGAGAAATAGCAATTAAATTTTTACAACCTGCTCCCAGAAAAATTCTTCAACAGCTAGTAGAGAAAAATTTAATTAGTGAATTACAGGCGAATCTAGCAGAAAAAGTTCCTCTGGCTGATGATATTACTGTAGAAGCAGATTCTGGAGGTCATACAGATAATCGTCCTTTAATTTGTTTATTACCTACGATTTTGCAATTGAGAGATGAAATTCAAAGTAGACATAAATATGAACAGCCCGTAAGAATTGGCGTAGCAGGTGGAATTTCTACTCCCCAATCAGCATTAGCAGCTTTCATGATGGGCGCAGCTTATGTTATGACTGGTTCAATTAATCAATCTTGTATAGAAGCGGGGACTTCTGCTCAGACCAAAGAATTATTAGCTCGCGCCCAAATGACTGATATGATGATGGCTCCAGCTGGCGATATGTTTGAAATGGGTGTGAAATTACAAGTTCTCAAATTAGGAACACTTTTTCCTCTCCGTGCTCAAAAATTGCTGGAGTTATATAAAAGCTATGACTCAATTGAAGAAATTCCTCTAAACGAAAGAGAAAAGTTAGAAAAACAAGTTTTCCAAAAGACTATTGCTGAAGTTTGGCAAGAAACAGCAGCTTATTTATCCCAACGGAATCCCGATAAATTGGCTCAAGCAGCTAATAACCCTAAATTAAAAATGGCTGTGATCTTTCGCTGGTATTTAGGATTATCATCCCGTTGGTCAAATCAGGGTGAACTGGGCCGAGAAATGGACTATCAAATCTGGTGCGGTCCAGCGATGGGAAGTTTTAATGATTGGGTACGAGATTCCTATTTATCAGCCAGCAAAAATCGTCATGTGGTAGATATTGCTAACCAGATCATGACAGGAGCAACTTTTTTGTACCGCATCCAAAATTTAAGAATACAAGGATTGCAAATACCAGATATATACAGTCAATATTACCCAGGAAAGTAAACATGTCGGATAACAGAAAACTGGGACAGCTAGAGCAGATGATGGAAATCCTGAATACTCGCGCCAAAACATGGAATGTAGTCACTATTAGTCGTGTTTTGGGAAATATTCAACCGGAAATTTTGAGCAAATCCCTGGAACTTGTACAATATCGTCATCCCCGCCTCAAGTCCAGGATTATTCATCTCCAAGATGGCTGGTATTTCCAGACCGAAGGGACCCAAAAAATAACTTTGCGTGTTGTGAAGAAATTACATTTCGAGCAATGGGAAAGTTTTGCCTTAGAAGAGATGAATCAAATAATTGCTAGTGATAAGTGTTTGTGGAGAGTAGTTTTAGTTCAGAGCCAAGATGATCCTCTCGTCCATTATTTGATCACAACTTTACATCATGCGATCGCCGATGCTCTCTCTAGTGTACAACTACATGTACAAATTCTCACATACTACCACAAAATTATCTCAGGTAGCATCATAGAGCCGATAGTTGAATTAACAGCACTTCCACCTATAGAAGAAATACTACCAACCTCGACAAGAAGTTGGCGAGGGAAAATAAATAGTGCTGTTCTATTACTAAAAATAGCGTTCCAAAAATATTGGTATCGACCAAGAACATTAAAAAATGAGAAATATGTATCTATTCCTCAACGTTATTCTGACTTTATTTGTAGACAAATCGATCCAGAGACAACTCAAAAATTTATTCAGCACTGTCACCAGGAAAAAACTACAGTCAATAGTGCTTTGTCGGCGATATTAATCCAGGCGATCGCCAAAAAAATAGCTAGAAAAAAAGACAAAACTATCAGGATTAGTTACCTATCATATATTGATTTAAGAAGACGCCTACAACCAGTAATTGGTCAAGAAAACATGGGTGTTGTATCTACAACGATGATGGGATTTACTAATATCAAAACTAGCGCTCAATCGATTTGGAGATTAGCCAGAGAAGTGCAAACAGATCTAGAAAAAATTACCCAGAGTGGTGATATATTTAATATGATTAATATAGCCAAAACACTTGTAGATTTTTGTTTTCTTTTTCCGCGAGAAATAGCAGCGACATTCGCCATATCTAATATTGGTAAAGTGAACATTCCCAAAACTTATGGTGAATTGGAATTATCAGAAATTAGTTTTGCTGGTGCGAAAGCTCTATATGCAGGTGTTTTAGGTGTTAATGTAGCAACTTTTCAAGGAAAAATGCTCCTGAATTTTGTATTTTCTCAACCTTCATTAAGCCGAGAAAAAACAGAAGACCTGATAAATGATGTAATTTACAGTATTTACCAAGTAACAGATGAAATTCCCCAACTTCAGATTGTTCATCATTGAATTTAGAGGTATATAAATGAGTAATCACCTATCAGATTATCCCATCAAAAAACCTTATACTATTATCGAGATTCAAGACTGGCTAATTGGTCAATTCTCCTATATATTGGGAGTTGATGCTAGTGGAATAGATATTAATAGACCTTTAGACAGCTATGGATTAGATTCATCCCAAGCAATTAACATTGCTAACAAAACAGAAAAAATTTTAGGGGTTAAATTATCTCTGATTCACTTATGGTATTACCCTACAATTAAAGAACTGGCTGAACGTTTAGCTGAAGAATTAGCTAGTTCAAAATCAGAGATATTGCAACTATAGCCGCTACAAATTTAGTTGCTCTTATTAACAAGTTTGCCTTTCCTCCTTAATGATGGATACTTCCAAATTTTGGAAATATCCATCTTACCTAAATTAATTCTTAGGATATTTTATGATGAATGCATCTGAAATTTTAGCAAAACTGAATCAACAAGGCGCAGAATTTTGGGTAGAAAATAATAAGTTAAATATTCGTTCTCCTAAAGGTATAATTACCCCGGAAATCCAAGCAGAAATAATTAAATATAAAGCGGATATTTTAGCACTAGTTCAGGAAATGAATATTGATGAAGAATTTAAATTCGACCCCACAACTAAAGGTATTAGTCTGCAAACTATTGGACGCTTGATTGGTGGTTTTAGTGAAGGATCATCTAGACAACATCCTACACCAGTTATCAATCCTCATTTCATGGCTCAGAATCTCCAGGTTACATTTAGACCTTTACCGCATAATTACCATAATTATCATATTATGAAATTTCGCCAGGAACTAGCTGTTAGTCTGAGAAAATATGGTGTGAATGTAGTTCCCTGGCCAGAAGCGACAGCGAATTTTAACTATGAGATTAAAATTCCTCTAGTTAACTGGATTAAAAATTGGAGAATTCGCGGAATAAAATCAGAAATTGATGCAGTTATCGATGTCGAAAGACCTAATTCGTTACTAAGAAAATTAGGTATATTTGTTGCAGAAATATTCTATAAAATATCTTATTACTGGTTAACAAAAGACCGCAAGATGTCTGTTATTCAGATTGCTAAAATGAGTAGTTGGGCTGAGAACCACGCAGCTAAGTTTGTCGAAGATCCGACAAATACACAAATAATTATACTCGCAGATATCGATGCTAAGTTTGTTAATCCTCTCACACCATATCAGGAAAAAATAAATATAGGTATCAATAAGTTAATCAAGACTTTTTCCGAAATCGTGATCGGTATATCCAAAGAACAAATTTCTATTTTAAATATGAATTTATCTGATTCTACTTTTCATCAGCATGAAATAGAAAGATTTGTCTTAAAATCACTGATTCCTAAAGTCTTTGTTCCCATCGCTCCACTTTCCATGAGTCGATTCCAAATAGGACAGTATCATCCTCGGACATCTAAATATGCAGCCAAATTAGTCGAATTAGGTGAAGCTATATCTTCCACAGGGTTACTACCACCTGGATTTAAATTGGCTAAAGTGCTAAAAAGACAATCTCATAGAGACATTGTGAATACGATTGTGAATGGGAGAACAGGAGTTTCTTATGGGTTTGTCGCTTATGCGGAACCACCACAATATGTAGGAAAAGTTGAAGTTACTGCGAGTGAATGGGAAAGTCTCTTACCGACTCCAGGGTTTAGTAGTAATGAACTACGACAAAACGAACAAGGTAGGCGGTATGTGAAAATTACCCTGGATGGGGAATATAAATTTAAGCAAATTCCTGATATTTGGTTAGTTAGCTCGCGTTCTGGTGCCAATAAAACCAATTTAAATCTGGATTGTGATATTATCCGCATCGGTTTACAAGAAAAGCTATATCTCCAGTTACCGGAGGGGATTGAATCTGATATTGGGGATGTTAAACCCTCCTATGATATATACGTCATGTTATCTATTAGTCTAGCTACTGCTCTGTATACACCAGAATTAATTAAATATGGAGCGCCCATTGTTCATTTTCATGGCTATCCAGCCTACGATTGGTTTCAAGAGCATGAATACTGTGTTGGTGTGAATAATCCCTCAGTCCCCTGTGGAACTTATGAATCAGGTGTCTTGAATTTCTTAGGAATAGCCCATTTAGAAACACAGCAAAGAAACGATATCCATTTAATCAGTCTGATTGAGCCAGACCACGGTGTAAATTTTATTGCTCATGATATGGGATATTTGGTCGCTAGATTACAAGATGGTTGTCAAGATGGAAAAATTGAACTCGGTGGTAAACATTTCGCTTCTCTAAAAGCAAATTTATCTCATGGTTGTGAAATTGAGGATTGCTAAGAGTTGCAAGTTGGGAGTCGGGAGTCGGGAGATATATATCCTGGCTCCTTTTTGATGAGAAATTATTTTATAGCTTAATTTGGACAGCCCGCGCTATACTCAATAATAATGTTAGCGCTGGGTGCTTAACGACGAGTTCTGAAAATGGCTTTGTCTTCATCTTCAATCGCCAAAGCCTCGCTAAGCATCTTGGTCAGTAGCTAATTAGCAATTGACAAAGTAGTAGTTTGAGGACAAAGGCGATCGCCGCCACTTGTTTGCAGTTGGTTCTAGCTGTCCTATTTCGTCCCTGGGAAGACTACTGTATCAGAAGTCAACCAATTTCGTCAAGAGATTGAGCAATGAGTTTGTGCATTTGCAACCATTTTTTTGATGAAAGATTGGTGAACTAGATGCATTATCAGCTGAATACTTGTAGTTGACCGCGAAATAAAGAATATATTTACTCTCACCTTAACTATATAGATGAATCCAGAAAGCTTAGAAACATACATAAATCATCCAACTTGGGGTTTACTCTATAAAATCTGTATGATTGATGAGAACCAGGACTTGTTCACTACGCTTTATGCCCAACGCTTATTTTTTTTGGTAGCGAATGACATTAAAGGTCTGAAATTTCAGTCAATTGGACGTACAGAAGCCAGGATGATGCTGGAAAATCGCTTACGTATTTTGCGTCGTAATGGACAGTCTCAAGAGTACGATCAGCTGCAGAGTGTTTTCCAACGCACCTTCTCATGAATACTTCAATTAGTGAACGTATTACGAACATTCGGGGATTACTTCCTTCATTCGTCAGGGTCATCGCTGTCAGTAAGCAAGTACCAGCTAGCTCAATGCGGGAGGCTTACGCGGCAGGAATCCGCGATTTCGCTGAGAATCGCCTACAAGAAGCTACTGATAAACAAGCTGAATTACAAGACTTATCTGATATTACCTGGCACTTTATTGGACATTTACAGAGCAATAAAGCCAGAAAAGTAGTAGAACAGTTTGATTGGATTCACTCTGTAGATAATTTACAGATAGCCCAACGCCTAGATAATTTAGCGGAACAAACAGGAAAACACCCACTTGTCTGTTTACAAGTCAAAATTTTGCCTGACCCCAATAAATCTGGTTGGACGATACCAGAACTATGGGCTGATTTACCCATGTTGAATCAATACAAAAATTTACAAATTCAAGGTTTGATGACAATTCCACCACTTGGACTAAATACAATGGAGATATTGAATGTATTCCATAGCACATATAAATTAGCTAGAGAAATCGACCAGCAAAAGTGGTCACACATAGAAATGGCTCATTTATCCATGGGTATGTCTGGGGATTATCAATTGGCTGCGCAAGCGGGCGCGACAATGGTAAGATTAGGAACAATCTTATTTGGACAACGGGCGTAAACAGTTAAGCCTTAGCGCCTAAACTTTAACTGTTATCAAGAGAGAGAAGCTATCTCTCTCTATAAATTTTGGCAAAATTAAATCTAATTCCTCTACAAAATTCAACATTATGCTTAGAATAGTGTGGGGTAACAAAAACTTTCACTAACCTAAGACTTTATTAGCTATAATCTTGACTCAATTGTTGCATCTACTGATAGCATACAGGGGAGTCATAAAACTAGCTAACAGTCAATTGTTGACAGTTTAAAGACTGCCACGGAGTTTGTTTTAAATGCTACGAATGGTAAACTACTGGACACAGTAGCTACCATGATAGTCAAAAAATGGCTACCAGAATTTATAGCCAGGTCAATTAAGGTAATTTCCACCGGGAGCGGACAAAATGAACAATATATTTTCCAAACTCAGGGACTTCGTAGGGTTAAATGAACAAGTAGAATACGAATACTACGAAGAAGAGCCTGAGACAGATAATTACCGAAATCTGTACGAGCAAGAAAATCCTCCAGTTAAACCACCAGAAACCACCGCGCCAACCCAAAATCGACGTTGGCGGGAGACCACGCCTACAATGGGTGAAGAAGTAGCTGCAACAGGGTCAAAACCTATGAATAATGTTATTGGTATGCCAGGCGCAATTAATGGAATCTCTGAAGTTTTAGTTTTGGAACCCCGGACTTTTGAAGAAATGCCTCAGGCTATCCAAGCCCTGCGTGAGCGTAAGTCAGTGGTATTAAACTTAACGATTATGGATCCAGACCAAGCTCAACGTGCGGTAGATTTTGTTGCGGGTGGTACTTATGCCTTAGACGGGCATCAAGAGCGCATAGGCGAAAGCATCTTTTTGTTTACACCAAGCTGTGTACAAGTTAGCACTCAAGGTGGTTTCTTACATGAAATACCACAACCCACAGTCCGTCCATCTCGTCCTCCCGTTCCTACTCAACCTTGGGGAACTGAAGTTAACCGGATGGTACAGTAAAAGAGGAGCAGGGGATGGGGAGCAATTGGAAGTAATGCTTCCCTACACCCTGATTAAACAATGACAATAAAATTTGGTTTGGTTGGTTGTGGGGTAATGGGGGAAGCTCTGTTATCCCGTTTGGTTTTAAGTGGGATTTACTTGGCGTCAGAGGTCTTGGTGAGTACACCTCAAGTTTCCCGCCAGACTTATCTGCAGCAAAAATATGCGGTGGCTGTGACTGCTGATAATTTCCGAGTTTGGCAACAAGCGGAGGAATCGGTGATGTTGGCGGTTAAACCTCAAGTATTTAGTGCGATCGCCCAAGAGATGGTGGACATTTTCCCGCGTACACCTCTAGTAATCTCTATCTTAGCTGGGGTGACATTAAAGCGGCTAGAAGCAGCTTGTCCCCAACTACCTGTAATTCGTGCTATGCCCAATACTCCAGCTACAGTGGGTGCGGGAATCACAGCAATTTGCTCAGGAGCTTATACTAAGCATTTGCACCTACAAATAGCTAGACGAGTGTTTTCATCTGTAGGTGAAGTGGTAGAAGTAGCTGAATCATTGATGGATGCGGTTACAGGATTATCAGGTAGTGGTCCGGCTTATGTCGCCTTAATGGTGGAAGCGCTAGCTGATGGTGGAGTAGCAGCAGGTTTACCAAGAGCGATCGCTAAACAGCTAGCATTGCAAACTGTACTGGGAACAGCGAAACTATTAGTTGAAAGTCAACTCCACCCAGCCGAGCTAAAAGACCAGGTAACTAGTCCAGGTGGTACAACTATAGCTGGTGTCAGTCAGCTAGAGAAAGCCGGATTTCGTTCAGCTTTAATTGAAGCAGTGAGAACTGCGACTAACCGTTCTCAAGAATTGGGTAGATAGGAAGAAGGGTGTAGGGTGTAGAGATTTCTTTGGGCTGATTGTAAATAGCTGATTAAATATGTTATATTAGATTAACTAAGCTGAGAACATCAGCTGGAAGTTAATTTGCGAGTATATACCGGAGGTATAAATGAGCGTGAATTACCCAAAAGTAACGAGTTTTGCAACTCCCTACTAGGCTTTGTATGATTGAGTGAACTATCTTGCACCCTCTTCAGAAATTGACCTCAGGTCAATCTTTCCCTTTCAATTGGACCGATTCCAGCATGACGCGATCGCCTCTTTAAACGCTGGACGTTCCGTAGTTGTTTGTGCGCCCACCGGCTCAGGTAAGACATTAATTGGGGAATATTCCATTTATCGAGCCTTCACGCATGGCAAGCGGGTGTTTTATACCACTCCCTTGAAAGCATTATCAAATCAGAAGTTGCGTGATTTCCGGGAAAAGTTTGGCTATGATGCAGTTGGACTACTGACAGGAGATGTTTCGGTAAATAGAGACGCACCGATTATCGTCATGACCACGGAAATTTTTCGCAACATGCTCTATGGGACACCCATAGGACAAGTAGGCATATCCTTGACTGACGTGGAAGCAGTGGTATTGGATGAATGTCACTACATGAACGATCGCCAACGGGGTACAGTTTGGGAAGAATCAATAATTTATTGTCCCCATGAAGTACAACTCGTAGCCCTCTCCGCCACAGTAGCTAATAGCGACCAGCTAACCAATTGGCTAAATCATGTTCATGGACCGACAGATTTAATCTACTCTGATTTCCGCCCAGTCCCGTTGGAATTTCACTTTTGTAATCCTAAAGGGCTGTTTCCCTTATTAAACGAGTCCCAAGATAAAATTAACCCCCGCCTATCAAAGCGGAGTAAAAAAGGACAAAGAGACCGAGGTAAAGCAGCTAAACCAGAAGCTCCTAGTCTGATTTTTACCCTCAGTCAGCTGCGGGAACGGGATATGTTACCTGCGATTTACTTTATCTTCAGCCGCAGAGGATGCGATAAAGCAGTATCAGAAGTAGGCGATCTCTGGTTAGTCAATAACGAAGAATCCCAAATATTACGGGAACAGATTGACGATTTTCTCAACCGTAACCCGGAAGCTGGACGGTCTGGTCAAATTGCGCCCTTATATCGCGGAATAGCAGCTCACCATGCAGGAATTCTCCCAGCTTGGAAAATGTTAGTTGAAGAACTATTTCAACAAGGACTAATTAAAGTAGTTTTCGCCACCGAAACCCTAGCAGCAGGCATTAATATGCCTGCACGCACCACAGTCATTTCCACCCTTTCCAAGCGGACAGATAGTGGACATCGGCTATTAAATGCTTCCGAATTCTTGCAAATGGCAGGACGGGCTGGTAGGCGGGGAATGGATTTACAAGGTCATGTGGTGACATTACAGACTCCCTATGAAGGAGCTAGAGAAGCTGCTTATTTGGCTACATCCCAGCCAGACCCTTTAGTAAGTCAGTTTACGCCTAGTTACGGTATGGTGCTGAATTTACTCCAAACCCATACTTTAGAGCAAGCCAGAGAATTAATAGAGCGCAGTTTTGGTCAGTATATGGCCAATTTGCACTTAAGACCAAATTACGCGGAAATCGCCGCCATTAAAGCCGAATTATCCAGCCTGCAGCAGCAAATCGCCGCCGTGAATGAAGAGGATTTGGCAGTATATGAGAAATTGCGTCAACGACTGAAAGTAGAACGCCAAATATTCAAAACTTTACAAGAACAAGCCCAAGAAGAAAGACAAACACAATTGGGGATGTTGCTGGACTTTGCGATTCCTGGAACATTGCTAAGTCTTAAAGACAAAAATTTTACAGCCACCTTACCCATAACTGCTGTTTTAGTAGATAAAAGCTTGGGAGCCAGTCAGAATTCTTATTTTATCTGCTTGGGACAAGATAACCGCTGGTATATAGCAACTGCTAGTGATGTAGTTGATTTGTATGCTGAGTTACCACGAGTTAACATCCCAGCAGAAATAGTTCCACCATCAGAGCTATCTTTGAAACGAGGACAACTATTACCTGGTGATCGCGAGACTGCTGTGATTGCTGAAAATATTCCATTACCTGAGGAGTTGGTCAATCTCTCAGCAGAAGTATCTGCGCAACTCAGTCGGGTAAATGCTGTCCAAGAGCAATTAGAAAACCATCCTTTACATAAATCTGGTAACGCAGCTAATTTGTTTAAAAACAGAGCTAAATATATAGAGTTAGCAGCAGAAGTAGAAACGCTGGAAGAAGTAATAGGACAACAATCTCAACGCCATTGGGAAGAATTTGTCAATTTAATGCAAATTTTGCAGCACTTTGGTTGTTTGGATAATTTATTCCCTACCCAATTAGGACAAATGGCGGCGGCGATTCGGGGTGAAAATGAACTATGGCTAGGATTAGTCCTAGCTAGTGGTGAGTTGAATCATTTAGACCCGCATCATTTAGCAGCGGCAGCAGCAGCTTTGGTAACGGAAACACCACGCCCAGATAGTAAGGTGAATTTTGATTTGAGTGATACAGTCGCGGCTGCTTTGGCGAAACTGCGGAATATCCGGCGTCAAATATTCCAATTACAACGCCGTTATAATGTAACGTTACCTCTGTGGTTGGAATTTGAGCTAATTGCGGTTGTTGAACAATTTGCTCTAGGGATGGAATGGTCAGAGTTATGTGATAACACAACTTTGGATGAAGGTGATTTGGTGAGAGTATTGCGCCGTACTTTGGATTTATTATCTCAGATACCACATGTACCCTATTTACCAGATAGTTTACAGCGCAATGCTCACCGAGCTATGCAATTGATCGACCGTTTTCCAATCAATGAGGAGATGGAGTAAACGGCTTGTCTCACTCTGAAAACAAGAGCTTCATTATTTTTTTGCTTTACAAGTTACATTTAATGCCAATATAAATCATAGAGGGTAAGGATTTTTTGCTTGAGGCGATCGCGCAGATTTTCTGGAGACATCACCACGCAGTCTGACGCATACTGCATTATTTCGCGGATAAACCAAAAACTATTCGATACCTTCCTCACAACCCGTCTGACTTTCTGTTTATCTGGAAGCCAGTCGTTGGCAATATCTTCTGGTTTGGCTTGATAAGCAAAGGCTAAATTATTCAACAAGTATATTTCCACCTCTATTTCATCTAACCCAGAGTGCCATTCGCCAGGAATTTCGGCGATCGCCGCTTCTGTGATCCGGTCGAGTCGAAAACTCCAATTATGGACTAGCTCTGGAAGATCGGAGTTTCCTGTTGTTTCCTCACACCAACAATCTAGATATTGACGCTTTTCGTGGGGGATAACCTTAGCATAACGGACAGTAAAATTAAAAATTCTCTCTGCTGCGTCTTGATAAGCAAGCTGAAATGGCTGCTGGCGCAAAATGTAACGGTCTATTTGTAAGCGCCAAGGTGGAGGTGAATTTTCTAAAAAATTGCTAATTTCCTGGCGTAGTGGTAAGGATAGTTCGCTCCGTTCTAGAAGTAAGTGAGCAATAATTTGCGCTTGTTCTACTTGTCCAATATCAGTTAGAGCAGCAATACAGCGATGTAATGCTCTAATCCGTGATTCCTTCCAGTCTTGATTGTTCCCAATCAGGAGTTTTCGTTTGGCGATCGCCTCGATCAACTTGGAGATATTCGGGCGATCGCCCCACATCATGCCAAATTCTTGGGCGATCGCTTCCAGTTCTGCTTTATCCCGTTCTGATACCGAGAGAGTGATCGACTGACCTTTACGACTCATATTTGTACGGACACTTTAATACGGATAATCCTTGGCAATATTTATCTTGCATGGTATTATCAGAGATATCAACCAGATACGGACAGTTTTTCTGTATGTCCGAGAATTACAATATTACTCTCAAATCGGTTTACTCTCAAACTGTCGCCAAACCTGACAGGGTGAAATTACCGGATAATTGGTCGCTTTCTTGGCATCAAGCTGCTACTTTAGAGGCTTTGCGAAATCCTCAGATTGATGTAGTGTTTAACACTGCGATGACAGGAGATGGTAAAAGCTTGGCTGCTTATCTAGAAGTCTTACAAGGGGAAATCTCCGCTCTCGGACTTTACCCGACGAATGAACTCGCCCGCGACCAAGATGCGCAAATGGAAAGATATATAGCAGCATTCCAACCAGAAAACAACCCGCGTGTAATGCGCTTAAGTGGGGCTGAGTTGGAAATCTATGGGTCAAACGAAGGATTGAGGAAAGGGGCGGCGATCGCAACTTTGGCGCACCAAAGGGAAGTCTTATTGACCAACCCAGATATCTTTCATTATTTACATCGAGGCGCTTATATCATTCCTGGTGATAGTCCAGATAAATTATGGGGACGAATTGATAAAGACTTTGATTTATTCATTTTTGATGAATTTCATGTTTTCGTAGCTCCCCAAATTGCTGCTGTGATCAATACAATGCTACTGATTCGCTGTACAAATCGGCGGAAAAAGTTTTTGTTCCTCTCTGCTACACCGGATAGTAATTTAATCGGACGGTTAGCCAAAGCCGGATTTCGCTGTCAAGAGATCAATCCTCTAGAACAAGATAAATATCGGTTTCCTGATACTCCAGCACAAGGGGAAGAACTGAAAACCAATGGATGGCGACAGGTAACGCAAGCAATTAACTTGAATTTTGTTCCTTTGGAATCTTCCTTTAAAGCTGCGGAAACTTGGTTAAGGGAAAATAGTAGTTTGATTTTGGCTCAGTTGGAAAACTATCCAGGAAGCAAAGGAGCGATCATTCTCAATTCAATCGCAGCAATCAAGCGACTAACACCATTTTTTCAAGGACTTTTAGAACCTCATGGGTTAAAGGTGGGAGAAAATACAGGATTATCTGGGAAAGGAGAAAAAGAAAAAAGTCTTGCTGCTGATTTGGTAATTGGGACTAGTACGATTGATGTTGGGGTTGACTTTAAAATCAACTTCCTGATTTTCGAGTCTTCTGACGCAGGTAACTTTATCCAGCGCTTGGGACGTGTGGGAAGACATGAGGGATATGAAAAAGATGGTGAAAAAATCAAGTTTGCCAATTTTATCGCTTATGCTCTAGTTCCCCAGTTTCTGGTTGGACGGTTGTTTCAGGTAGATTCTCCACCGTTAATGGTGAATGGTATTTACGATCGCCCTAGTTTTCATCAACAAATTACCGAGCAATATCGCCAAATCAATGATTTTCGGGGTTATTATCGGCGTTGGGGTGCTGTTCAGTCGTTTTGGTTGTTTTGTCGGTTGGGCGATCGCACGATTAAAGAACAATACGCCCAAAGTCGGGAGAAGTTTCGAGCAGATTGTGAAGAAGTGTTTGAGACAACTTTCAAATCACAAGCTGGACATATTTGCGGTTGGGCTAAGGAATGGAAGGAGATTTCGGGTGGTAAGTCAGGAAATCCCATTGCTGAAGACGCTTATAGTTTTCGAGGGGTTAGTCCTTTACAGTGCGGTTTGTATGATTTGACTGAAGAGAATGAAATAGACAGGTTTAAAACCTACGATTTACCTGGAATTTTGGGTAATCTGGAAATTGAGATGTGGACAAAAGCAGGGTTTGAGCACGCTCTAAAGGAAACTGCTCAACGTAACGGACAGGCGATCGCTAAGGGTAGATTTGCTCACTGTTTGGCGTTTATGAAATTGCGTTCTTATCGAGAGGAAAGACTGAATTGGAAATTTACATATTCTGAGAACTTACAACCAATAGCAGATGCGTGGAAAGTTCAGGTCTTAAGAGGTGTGGAAATTTGGCAACCGGAAAACCACTGGATTGGTGGAATTAACAAACAACTGAAAAAACAGGGTTTGGTTTGTTATGTGATTCATCGTCCTGTAACCGAGGTAAGGATGCGGTTACGACTACCAATGCATTTTCAGATTTACCCAATGAGCGACCAATACAGTATTAATGATGTTACTTGTCCTTATTCTATAGCTTTTGGTCATTCTGCACTGCTGCTGGATACGCTTGCTTATACGTTCAAAAGCAAAGGGGATGAAATATGGGTTGCTTGAAAATATTGTGGGAGGGATTTAGATATTACATCATAAATCATGTTTCAATCCCTAATAGGTATTTTTGCCCATTTTGTGGAGCCTGTAATCCACCTCCCATATATTAAGGATATCAAAATTAGAGTAAATTCTCCCAAGAGTATTTATGCTCAAAAAATAATAGGGATTTCTTACCTCATATATCATAACCTGTAAAAAGCGATAAAATTGTGATACCATGTGATGAGTGTTCAACATGAAAATCAATTATGTCTAGTCAAAACAACAATCTCTATCAGTTTGCTGTAGTAGTTAATGGTGCTGATGTCAATCAAATATATTTATCTGTGCAACAGTCATTCCAATCTGATGAATGCAATCAACTCTCGCTTTCTATTGATTTAAGTACGACTAGAGAGCATCCTGGATCTGACTTGGAGGAAGAAGAGAGCACAGAAAATATAAACTCATTTGGTTTTGCTTAAGCTGCCGGAATAGAAAGCTGTTTGCAATTAAAATGTTCGTATTGCAGACAGTCTAATTTTAACACGTAGGTTAATTATGAACGAAGAACAACTGTTAGAAAGAATTACGGTAAACCCACAAATTTTTGGGGGTAAACCAATTATTCGAGGTCGTCGCCTGGCTGTGGAACATATTTTAGGGATGTTAGCAGCAGGAGATACTATTGAAATCTTGTTAGAGGCCTATCCCTGGCTAGAACGTGAAGATGTACAAGCTTGTTTAATTTATGCGAGAAGATTAGTGGGTCATGAACGGATCGAACCTTTATTTATAGAGTAAGCAATGTGAAAATCCTGCTAGATACTTGTGTATGGTTTGGAGTCCGCAATAATTTACTTGCTATTGGCTATGACGTAGTTTGGACTGGAGATTGGTTACAAGATCCAGGTGATGAGGAGATTTTAGCTACTGCTTATCATGAAGGTCGAATTTTAGTAACGCTAGATAAAGACTTTGGCGAGTTAGTCATAGTAAGGAAAAGACCTCACTGCGGTATTTTGCGTCTGGCTAATCTTACTAGAATTCAGGAACCAATTGTTTGTATGCGGGTACTAACTCTTTATGGTAATGAATTAGTATCTGGTGCAATTATAACTGCTAAATTAGATAGGGTGAGAATTCGTCCTGCGGAAAGCAATAGCTAGAAAATTCCTTTTATTATTTGTATGAATAATCCCATTTCAAATGAATACAAACATCTACTCATGGAAGTAAAGCAGCGAATTCTTTCAGCACAGTACGAAGCACTCAAAGCAGTTAATCGGGAAATGATTAACCTGTATTGGGATATTGGACAAATAATTGTCACTCAACAACAGAATGCTAGTTGGGGAAAATCAGTGGTTGAACAATTGGCTAAAGACTTACAAGCCGAGTTTCCTGGAATTAGTGGATTTTCTACCCGTAATATTTGGAGAATGCGGGATTTTTATCTAACTTACCAATCTCAAGAATTTCTGCCACTAATGGTGGCAGAAATTGGATGGACTCACAATATAGTAATTTTAGAAAAGTGTAAAGATGACTTAGAACGAGAGTTTTATATTAGAATGACTCGGAAATTTGGCTGGACAAAAAACGTTTTAATTCACCAAATTGACAATCAAACCTATGAGAAAACCTTACTAAATCAAACCAACTTCGATCAAACAGTTCCAATCGAGATGCGTAACCAACTAAAATTGGCTGTTAAAGATGAATATACTTTTGATTTCTTAGAATTGGCTGATGAACATACTGAACGACAGTTAGAACAGGCAATTTTAGCAAAAGTCGAACCATTTTTACAAGAAATGGGTGGGATATTCGCTTTTATTGGTAGTCAATATCGTATAGAAGTTGATGATGAGGAATATTTTATTGACCTTGTTCTCTATCATCGTCATTTAAAATGTTTGATCGCGATAGAACTGAAAATCGGTAAATTCTTACCCGAATATGTCGGTAAAATGCAGTTTTATTTAGCTGTTTTAGATGATAAAGTTAGATTACCTGATGAAAACCCTTCTATTGGTATCATTCTTTGTAAATCTAAGCAGAAAACTATTGTTGAATATGCTCTGAAAGAATCTAACAAGCCCATAGGTGTATCAACATATCAAATTGTTTCTACATTACCCCAAGAACTAAAAGATCAGTTACCCGCTCCTGAACAAGTTGCCAAACTTTTAGAAGGAATTGAATAAAAAATTGGAATTATAATATGACTAACGATCATGATTGGTTATCAGATGACTTCGGCTTTGATGGTGATGGCGATGGCGCAAGCGCCGACCAAGGGTATCGCACCATTGAAACCGAAGGAGAACTACTCACACTCAAACTACTCAGGGAGGCGATTCAATCTCAAAACCCTGAAGATAAAGTCATGAAAGATTTTGCTGAGTATGTTTTACCTAATTTGCTCAGAATAGCAATTGGAGTAACTGCTAAAGGAGGTAAATTCTTTGATGAAATCGACCAACAACGAGAAGCTGAGGGAAAAGATAAAGTTAGACGAGATAATGCTGCTGACCAATCTCTCAATACTCACTTACTCAATGGCTTATTTCCCGCTAATTTAATCGAGCGACGTTTACAAAAACTAGATACCACCGTCAAACGATTAGTTAAAGAAAGGGAACGACGATTAGTAATTGCTGGGTTTATCTTACATGATTTTGAAAAATTTCCCGACGTTCCCGAAAATTGTCGCAAATTACCATTGGATGAACATCGCCATATTATCGACCAAAAAGTTCAACAACTAGGACTTGATAATTTTATCGATCCAGATCATCCAGAAACTTATCAAGAATATATTGACGACTTATTGTGTGTAGCTTATAACGCACAACGTCGCTGGGATACTAATTGGAATTTTTCTGAGTTTGGATTAAACCCCCTGCTCAAAGATAAGACGCTGCGCAGTTTATCTGATTTAACTTGTTTAGCTGATTCTCTCGCTTCCATTGTTAAACATCCCCAAGACGCAGAACACTCCAGACTGAAAGAAATTCTTCACAGTCTTAGTGATGGACAATTAAAACTTACCTACCATAGCATTTCTGAAAATAGAGGCGTTTTAACTAATGTGGTGAATAACGCTTTGATTCAGGCTCATACAAATCTCAACAACGACGAGCACACCTATTATGTACCTTTACTATATCTACCTACAGGAGTAATTTATCTAGCTGCGCGTGATGCTCCTGCTATCTCACCAGCAAATTTACCAGATTGTGTAGTGGAGAATATTAAATCTTTATGTAGTGGTCAATTACGTCGCAGACAAACTGGCTTTGGTCGAGATGGTAAAGGGATGAAATATGCTGAATATTACAATTTATTCTTTGATGATTTAGGACTAATGCAAGTAGCCTTAGATGCTACATTACGCATTCTCAGTTCCACCAAACCTTCTGTCGCTCAAAGTCGGAGTGATAATCTGATCAAATTTCAACAACAAAATGTTTTACCTGCTGATTATGATTTCAAATTTGCTGATGACATCCGTATTGACCAACTTGCAGAATTTGGGGATTTAATTAGTCGGAAGATTTGGGAAGAAACAGTTAATAAAGTTGAATCGGCTCGGAAGAAAGATAAAAAACTGCCAGAAATTCCTCATTTTGATTTGACTCATAAAATCGCCGAATTTTGGAATTTAGCAGGAGATTTACCAGCAGTTCGGGAAATTCAGCGCATCAACGAAAGTCTGAAAGAGAATAAATTAAAAGGTAATACAGGAGGAGTACCTTATGAATGGTATTATTTAGGAGCTAAATATCTCGCACAACATCCAGGTATTGAAGATGTCCGCGAAACTTGTCAGCAAGTTATTACATATTTAGGAAGTTTAATTTCACCAATTATTTCACAATATACATTACCTGATGGCTGGGACGATTTACGGCTTTGGGTAACGCGAGTTGTGATGTTACCCAATACTAATCAAGATTTATCTAGTAAATCTGAGATTAAGACATTTTTAGATGAACTGGATAACTACAATGCTGCGAAAAAATCAGGTCGAGGAAGACAATTAATCTGCTCAATCTCTCATTCTGCTTATACTGTAACCGAGCAAATGGAATCAGCAGTTTTATTCACCCCTCAAGTTTATACAAATAAACAAATGTTAGGAGGTTCCAACGCTAAGCGCAATATTTCTAGTATTGCGGGTGTTGAGATGATGTTGAGACAAATCTTGATGAATCAAACTCAAGCTGTGGGTAAAAGATTTGAAGATGGGAAATATCGCTATCTTTATTTTTACCCAACTTATTATTTTACTCCAGAAACTAATAAGTTTTTACAGAAAGCTTACAATGGTATAGCTCAAACTCGTTTTGATACTAGCGTTCGTAATCACTTTATTACTAAAGACTTACAAGCCAACTTAGACAGGGAAAATTATCAAAGTGTTGATGCTTTTTTGATTGAGGAAAATTTAGAGCAGGGGAAAGATCGCACATTCAAACTTTCTTATCCCGAAGACCAACCTTTGACATTCTACTTCATGGCGCTTCCACCAGGAAGAGACAGTACAGATACAGAATCTTGGATCATGCCAAGTTGGCTAGCTTTTGCTTTCCCCATGATTTTAGATGTCAAAACTGTAGTTTCTGAATCACCAATTCCCCCATTTAATGATGGGTCGGAATTTGAGGAAAGTGTTTTCTTAGATAGCGCACCTCATGCGTTCCGTGCTTTGGTCAAACGAGATAGATTTCGGCTTGATTACATTTTAGAAGGTTGGGAAGAAAATAACATTAAATATCCCGCACCTCTAAATGTATTAACTGCTGCTTATGCTATCCATTTAGATGTAAATGCACGCCAAGGTAAAACTGGTTATGATGCCAATTGGGGAAAATTCACGGAATTAGCCAAGGATTTTGAAACAAGTCCTCTTTACGTTTTCTCTTATCTGAATCGTTGGGTACGTAACCAAACAGCAGAAACAGCAAGGATTGAGAAAATCCGACTTTATACCTATTCTTTTTATCCCTGCTTTGACCCTCACGTAAAATATGATCCAATTTCAGAGGAATTAATTGTGTCAACAGAATCAAGTCTCAATCATCCCAAGAAATTAACGGAACTTTATCGCCGTTTCTATGGAGCAAATAAGCGTTATAATCCTAAGTCTAATGCTGTATTAAAACCGATTGATATTGCAGCAGAAACGATTCTCAAAGCTGAATCAACCGTATTTCAAGGAGAAACTTTAGTTTTAGCAGTAGCAGCAGAAGTCTTTAAACTTATGGATCGTGTCCATTCTTCTACAGCAGAAGGACGCTGGAAAATGAGTAAACGCGAGGAGGAAAGACAAGCTGTTTTAGACTTCGCTCAATACTTTGTTGTGGAGGTATTTGAAAAATCATTTGCAGGCGATCGCGCTCGTTTAGCAGGTCGTCAACTCAACTTAATTCGTGATACCTGTGAATTTCTTTATCGCTTGGAAAACGATAAAGATAACTCAGATAAAGCTGAAGAAACTCCTGAAATAGATGATGAAAATCAGTAAAATTCTCATTAGCCCTCACCCCCTATCCCCTCTCCCAGAGGGCAATGGGAAAACTCAAAGTCCCTCTCCTTGAGGGAGAGGGATTTAGGGTGAGGGCTTTCCCAATCAACAACTTCTTGAAAATCAACCTGGAGATAAATTATGTCTTTGCTAAAAACTGTTGACTCTCAATTTTTTCAATCAGAAATCCCCTACAAGCCAATGGGGAAATACGTTCATTTTCTCACTGTGCGCATTACCGAATCCTATCCTCTATTTCAAACAGATTCCGAATTGAATAAAGCCAGGGTCAGAGCTGGAGTCAAAGATAAAACAACAATCAGTCGCCTATCAATGTTTAAACGTAAACAATCTACGCCAGAGCGTTTGGTTGGACGTGAACTACTGCGTAAATATCAGTTAGTAACAGCCGAAGAATGCGAGTATAATGAGAAATTTGCCATGGATAATCCAGATTGCATTATTTACGGTTTTGCGATCGGTGATTCTGGCTCGGAGAAATCAAAAGTTGTTGTTGATACTGCATTTTCGATTACATCCTTTGATGAATCGCATGAAACCTTTACCCTAAATGCTCCCTATGAAAATGGCACAATGGCATCTAAGGGAGAAAATGGCACTAAACCTGGTGAAATAACAAGTAGACTCAATCAGCAAGACCACATCAGACCACAAATCTTCTTTCCTAGTATCGTCACCTTGAAAGACCCAACTGAAGCTAGTTTTCTCTATGTATTTAATAACATCCTCAGAACACGTCACTATGGAGCGCAAACAACTCGTACAGGTCGGGTAAGGAATGAATTAATTGGCGTCATATTCGCTGATGGAGAAATCACTAGTAATCTTCGATGGACTCAGTCTATATATGATGTGATGAAGTCTAATGATAGCCTCAAATCTCCTGATCCTTTAGATGAAGACGATGTAATTACTGCTGCTAAAAGTGCAATTGAGGAATTAATGGCTAATGAATTTATCGTTCACACTGACTTTATTGGCGATACTTTCACTCCTCTACTAAGTGAAATCAAGACTCTTACAGGTAGTGAAACTGGTATCAAGTCAATTTTACAAAAAGCTGACGCCGAAGCTAAAACATACGCTGGTGAACATATTACTAAAAAGAAACCTACCACTAAGACTAAGTAATAGCCATGACAGTTATCTATTGCTGTGAACTAGAACTACATGACAGCTTGTATTTTGCAACTCGTGAAATCGGCCGTTTGTATGAGACAGAGCCAATAATTCATAATTATGCTCTCTGTTACGCATTAGGGTTAGTTGATAGCGAAGTTTACTCAACTACTGTAAGTGAAGAACATTCCTATCGCTACTTTTGCCAAGAACAAGTTCCAAAATACGAACAACATCTTACCCCATTAAATAAACAAGGAATCTATGTAACTCCAGCTAGAGCAATTAGTCATTCTGCGATTCTCAATACTTGGAAATATGCTAACAATAAATACCATGTAGAAATGGAGAAGACCCAGAAGAATATCCCTAGTTTTGGTAGAACTAAAGAAATTGCTCCTGAAAGTATATTTGAGTTTTTTATTATTTCCAATAAACAACTCAAATTACCAAAATGGATCCGTTTGGGTAAATGGATGAGTAAAGCCGAGTTGAAAATCAAGGAATTACCTAAACATAAAATTTTTGAAGGATTATTTACTTGTAAACATCCCTTAAATCCTTTGGATGTGATGTTTACTAATCAAGTGATTAGCTACGATGTAGTAAATATGCCTCCAGTGAGTCTTATCCGTAATGTGCAAATGCGCGGTAGATACTATCAGTTTCAAGGTAATGCGGAAATAATTCTCCCAACTCAAATCGAATACCGTTTTCGTAGTTAAAATTACTCTCACCTCCATCCCCCTCCTTACAGGGCTACGGTGTACACACAAGTCTTCCCAACATGGGTTTCAGACTTTTTAGCCCCTTCAATAGCTAAATTTTTGGGGGGAATCGAAGCTTCGGAACCACCTAATTTGGGAGTTAGAGAGCCAA
>Ga0116231_10000857_pt1 | contig 58246 bp, 35 predicted proteins | sample S1TSphgellanicum_2_FD_89695 | JGI IMG/M metagenome (GOLD analysis project Ga0116231, IMG submission 89695) | Host-associated microbial communities from peat moss isolated from Minnesota, USA - S1T2_Fd - Sphagnum magellanicum MG | ecosystem: Host-associated > Plants > Peat moss > Unclassified...
AAAAAAGGAAGAAAAGAAAAAAAAAAAAAAAAAGAAAAGAAGTGAGAGGGGAGGTAGGTGTTTAGAGGAAGGTAGGAGTTTAGGTTTCAAATTGAGGGGCAAGGGGAGGTAGGGAAAGGAGAAAAAAAAAGAAAAAAAGGTCCCTTAGTGTAAGTTCATTTGAAAATGGTTTTAATGGCTTCATCTTCAAATTGGTGCATAGGTGGGTGTTGGGTCATAGGGGCCAAGCAAAACAAAGAAATTTTGTTTCTTGTTGTTTATGTTTATGCTTGTTATTTTATTCTTGTGTTTGTTTACTTGTTATTTGTGCTTGTTGTTGGTTGCTCACTACCCTGTTCACACCACTTTTTCTTGCACATCTATTCCAAGGTCTTGTTGTTAGAGACTTTGATTGGACTATTTGTGAACAAGATTATTGTCAAAAGAGATGATATGGAACATCTTATCAATTTGAAACATATCAACAACAATTTATAGGAAGTGACCAAGGTCATCTCCCATTCATTAACACATGTTTTTTATTTTCATAGACCTGTATTTTTCATGAAATATTTATTTTGGATGGAATATGCATGGAGTTGTCTTTTGTGTTTTTCTTGAATTTTGCATGGATTTGCTTCTTTAGGTTGAAAAATTTATGCATGTGTGTGTCTTGAACTTTATCCAAAATCTGGATTTATGTGGGAAATTAGTCTTTAACAGTACAACAAGATTTTGTGGATGAAATTTGGGTTTTGAGGATTAAAGATGGCAACTATGGTGGCTTGTTCAATGGACTTTGCTTTGGCATTGACGACCATACACTGAAGGCAAGTGGATTCAAGATTGATTTACAACCATACATGCTTTTTGTGCAACCGTAAGTTTAAGGTACCTACAAAAGAGTTGCAAGGACCTCTACGGGAAATCTTTGTTGAGTTTTTTGAGTTTTTAGAGCACTCTTGCACCATTGGGTTCTCGCATTTTGTTAATGTCTCAACGTTTTGATATTGGAGCTAGAGTTGATGACAAATGGTTTAACTGGCTTTATCTTGCGGTGCACTGGGGTGTAGGGTTCTTGCAACAATTTAAGTCTGGTTGCAACTTGTAAACTTCCCCCAACAACTTTGGTTTAGCACGGCGAGTTTATAGATTTGCAGTGGAGATGTTCTAAGTAAATAAATCTAGATATGGAAACTCAATGACTACAATATGAACAAACTCATGTTCAGCCAATCTTGCTGAAATAATATATATTTTTTGAAAAAGAGGGGCCCAGCAGCCCGATTCTGAATATTTGAGAATTTCAATAGTAATCAATAATAAGTATGCTAAGTCCACATATAAGATTTTAAAGCTATCCTCATATACGAGTGTTTTGAGTTGTTGTTAAGTGAGTCTTTGAGTTTGATTCTCTGGAATTTTATTTATGTATTTATGTATTTATTTTCCCAGCTGACCCTTTTATGAATTAATTTGTGCCAAATATGAGTCATAGGTACGGCGGTTCTACATCGGTAGATAACAATGTGGATGGCTAGTACATATCTAACCACTACGGTTAGCTATATGCGACAGGAATACAATACAACCCAGAAAAAATAAAACCTATTATTTTGTCATATATGAATGGTTTAGAGAGAGAGAGAGTGAGTGCGGAGGCAAAACTTAATTTGTATTGCAGGTTGATGTACATCACAATATATGCCTGCTTTTATGTCACAATTGATTACTCTTTTGCTGTAGTTTAGCCCCTTGTAAGATGATGCTATATGTAGTGTAAGTCTTGTGTTTTAACTTTTGCCTCCTCTCTCTTTTCATGTATGTACTTCAAAGTTTGAAATACCCCGTCAGCCAATGCAACAATAAACAATGGGGTCATTGCGTAATGGCTCTGGCCAAAATACAAATCATGAGAAATGATGAAATCTTGTAACCAGTGTTATAATTTCCCCTAATTTTTCAATTAAAAAATTTGGTGCAATTCTACAAAAAAAAAAGAGAAAAATAAGTAAACTTTATTCATCAGGAAAAAAAAAATTTCCAAAATTTTCCCAATTTCTCTGTTGAAAAGTGGAAAAATTTCACCAGAACAAAAACACTGCTTGTAACATGGTTTTGGTAATTTGAGTGCAAGATGAATTTAATAGGAAAAATGCAGCTTAAATAGTACACCTAGCTCTCCTCTGGGCTCCAGCTTCCACCACACATTAAAGTTATCTGTAAAAGTCACCTGTCTTTGGGTCCTAGTTTTGACCCTTTAATGCCTGTTTCATCCCCAGTTTGAGCATAGATGGAATTTGGCTACCATTTTGATAAAACTGGCCATCAGTTCATAGGCTTCGTGCAGGTGTCTGACCTTAAAAAGCTTCCAGAGGACAAATGGAGCAATTTCAGAGATGAAAGAGGCTTCACATCATTGCAGGATTTGAGTGTAAAATTTTGGCTTGAACTTGAACTAATGTTTGGCTGGAGAACTTGAACCCCCAGTTTTGCCTCTTTCAAGAATGGTCCACTTTTTACCATCACAACATCAACAATGCTTTTGCTTGTCTTCATTTCAAGTTTGGCGCTTAGATAAGCACTTTAGGAAAATGATTTTCCTTGTTGGATTTGGATTTGTAAAAACTAACCAAAAAATAGATCCAAAATATAGTGACCTTTCCAAGGTTTATGACTATCACATTTTTTTGTCCAATTTACAAAGATAAATCAATGTGGAACTTAAGCAATGCCAAGTTGAATGACCATTGAATCGCAATAACGATTTAACAAGTATTGGAAACCATTCAACAAAACCAACATGGCAGTATATGGACTCAAATCATCAAGCCAAATAACATAAGTAGGTCAGATCCATGGACATTTTGAGGGCCACCTTATTTTTGGTTCAATTCACCATTCGGCCATGTTAAATCTTGCCTATTGTAGTAAACTTGACTATGGGTGGGGTCATTGGATCCATCGCCTTTGAAATGAACTGGGAACATGAGGGTTAAACCTTCGGGGGAATGTATATTAATCATTTTAACCTTCAACGGAGATTGTAACCAATGGTGGCTAGTTAAACATTTAACAAAATTGTTCAACAAAATTGGTCATGTTGTGAGTGTTTTTTTTTGGGTGGGAAGTAGAATGACTTTTGAAAACAAAGAACGTACAGCCAAAACAACTACTACATAATAATCTTGCGTGTTGCAAATTGAGTTTGAAATTCCCGAATGAATGTTGCCTGGGAATAAAGGCCAGAGTCCAATCCTTACAAAAAGATGAAAGTAAATTAAAATACAAAACTTTACAACTTGGGATTTAATGCAAAATAGGCTTGCCAATGACATAAAATCAGGGAATGTCCAGTGCATGAAGTTCAGGGGCTGTGTATTCAAAAAAGAGTTGTATTTCCTAATGGCTTTTTGGCTCAGAACATGATGGTGAAAATATATAGGAGGGGACATGAATCATCCATCAGCTTGTTCAAAAGTTGCATTATGCAAATCCCTGCCAAAGTTATAGAATTCCCAGGCATTGTGTACATAAAGCCAAAACCAGGGAACAAAAATTCCCTGACACACAAACAAGTTTTTTTTAATGTTTTTTTTGGGGGTGTAATGTTGAAAACATTTTAGAAAAATCAGGATTCAGAAGATTAGGAAAATTAGTCAAATTTACACTAGAAAAAAAAGAAAAAATTATCCAATTTCTCAGTCATAAACAGAAATTGTCCCCAAAAAATCATTGCAGACAACATCATGACTCATGAGAACTAAACTTCAAAAATCCTTTCCATCATCACTGGTTTTGTTTTTGTTTTTTTTTCCCCCCAATTTTGTGAGGTAGGTTGGCTGCTGATCATTTACAAGAGGGCCTTATCAAATTTGGCTATAGGTCACATCCCTAAGTCAATTTTTTTAAGAACCCACTATGTTCCAATGACAAGCTAGAACCCAATGTCAAAATATGGTGAAGTGAGAGCTTTCTATCTCAAAATATGGCACCTTTGGTCAAAATTTTCCAAAAACTTCCTTTGGGACCTTCGCAGTCCCTTTTTTTGGGGTCACCAAGTGGTGAAATTTCACCTAAAAAAACAACAAAAACACTGATTATTATTACATATAATGAGAAAGCAAAAAAACAAAACACTTGTGCAAAAACCATGTAGCTAAACTTGCATTTCACATAAAGAATTTCTTTTCTCCTTACCATGAGCATAATCTAGACACAATTGTAGGCATGAAAAACTGATGATTTCTCATTGATTCATGAACTTTTAAATTTTTGTTACATATTTGCAGCTTTTCTCCAAAGCTCCAAGCTTGCTGCAAAACCTCACCCTCCAGCAGCATCCAAAGCTTTTCAATGTCTTCCTGATGGGGTTTTTGAGGTTCACCAGGGATCTAGCACTACAATTGGATCTACCAATACAATTGTCTTTGAGAAAGAAGAATGAAGTGTGATTGTAGCATGCCTGGTGAAGTAGTACAATTTTCTCTGTAAAAAGATTTACACTCATCTGGAATGAAGAAGTTGCAGAAAATTTACACTCATCTGGAATGAATAATATAATTTGTTGCCCGTACTCTTATAGCACCAGCTAATTCCAATCCACTCATATGGTAGCAGCAGTGATGATTTTCTATAATATTGAGGACTTGAGAACAGGGCAGAAGGGTAATAATAATATATAGTTGCCAATTTTTTTTTCAATGCCAATTGTATATATGTAGTCTGAAGCCATGCATCATGATCCACTTTTTTGTGCTGAATTATGTTCTCAAGCTACTTCAGTCTGGAGCAGAGGAAAAGGATTTTGAAAAAACCCATTCAATCATGTTTTGATCACATCATACCATCTTTTTTCATTATTTAATGGTATTAAGAATGGTATGCCTGTTGTCACCCTTTGGTTCCAGGAATTTGAACAAACAACACATCATCTTATGTTAGAACATGATAACTATCTTATTGTGATTTCTCACATCCAGTAATTATTGGTTATTTTGAGAGGGAAGCCCGAATATAACTATTACAAGAATCAATCTTGCGAATGACATCATGTCATGTTATGTTAGAAGATGATAACTATCTCATTGTGATTTCTCACATGTAGTAATTATTGGTTATTTTGAGAGGGAACCCTGGGTATAACTAATACAAGAATCAATCTTGCGAATGACATCACACATGAAGATGAGTTGCATAATCATCTCATTATTTAAAGGTTGACCTAATAAAATAAGTGCATTTTGTCAATGAATTCAAATTCTCTTTTAAATGATTAGAATCTCCATTCGGATCTGGTTCGAGGATTCTATCATGCAGCCTTTTCATAGCACACCCAAGTATTGTGTCTTGGATGATGAAGAAGCTTCAGTAAGTTGGCAGAAAGTTTAACCTCTAAAAGTCTAAGCCTTTGGGATGTTATTTTCAGTAGTGAAAGATTTTTCAACATACCTTTTTCATGGATCTATGTGCATATCGAGATGAAGGAAATGCACCATTGAATTTGAAGGACATAATGTAAAGAACAAGCTGTAAATGTTTTAAAAATATTTTATAAACATCTGAGCAAGATTGGACATTCGGAGTGCACAAATCATCAAAAGGAGAGAAACTCTTGCTCAAAGCTATGACAAAACTTTGAGTTCTTGTAAAATAACCCAATGAGACACTATCCAAGGACTGGGTGGGGTTTCACCCTTGGGTAGCATTCCTCACATGTGATAAATTGAATGCATGGGATTTTCTTGGGACAAAACCACTTTTAAATCTACATGGATGTGCTTAATCAACACATCATTGGAGAGGTTTTAAATTAAGCAAAGAATCCATTTTTTTTTCCCCAAAAAACACTTAAACATGAGTTCATCCATACCTTTTTAAATTGGTGAAAAAAGCCATATATGGCCTTACATGCATTTAGGGGTTAGGTTGAGGTCAAATTGAAAAAGCCCAAAGGTGAGGGTCCCATATAACTAATTCACTCTAGTCCTTAAGCAAAAAATGTTTCCAATCCAAATTAGGGTTGCAAATCCCCCCATAAAACCAAAAGAAAGAGCTCTTACAAAATCCACCATGGCGAAGATTAAATCTCTTGTCTAATTCTTTTCCCTAATGGATTGGAGATCAGGTGTGTGTGTCTTGAGTCTTGACTCTCCAAGAATATTCTTAGTTCTTGGAGGCTTATGTCTTTCATCCATGATCGTTAGGATTGCAATCTGTAAAAGATATGTTAGTACCCAGAAGTCAACTATATTCCTTTCCTATATCTAAGCAAGAAGATCTAGCTATGGAAAAAAACATTGACATCCGTCTACCTACCTCATACCCACCAAAAGCTTTACCTACATACCTACCTATTGACCTAGTACCTAGGTAACAACCACTTACATACCCTATCTAGTTACCTATGATACTTACCCATACACGGGTAATTATCACTGTTAGGCAGGTACTCACCAAGAGCTTTACCTACATACCTACCTATATTAAACCTAGTACCTAGGTACTAACCACTTACATACCCTATCTACTTACCTATAACACTTACCCATACATGGGTAATTACCACTGTTAGACAGGTACTCACCAAGACCTGTACCTACTACATACCTACCTATTAACCTAGTATCTACATAGTAACCACTTACATACCCTATCTACTTACCTATGATACTTAGGTATACATGGGTTGTTAGTTACCACACACACTGTTGGGCAGTACCCGTCTGGCCAGGTAAGAATTGAATCTGAGCCAGGTTTTGATTTTCAGAACTGGAATTGGAATATTTGTTCTCTGGAGAACCGGGCCCATAACCGGATGCCCAGTTGACAGGACAAGGTTAGCAAGGTGGAACCAAGTGTCTAACTCAGAGTGGTGATGAATTAATGGACAACTGACTCAGAATGGGTTTCCAATGGATTGTGCAGTGTTGGGGGGGGGTAGGGTTGGGCTGGGTTACAACAATCCACAAACAGGGACTAGGGTAGTAGGTACATAGTTGCCTCAATAATAAAATAATCCACAAACAGGGACTAGGGTAGTAGGTACCTAGTTGCCTCAATAATAAAATAATCCACAAACATGGACTAGGGTAGTAGGTACCTAGTTGCCTCAACAATAATAATAACAGCAACTTCAATCTGTAGACCCATAATCAAGAAATTATCAAGGCAGGCACACTCACTCTTTGCATTAATCATTGGGTATTGAGGGCTGTACCATGGACTTTAAATTTATGCCATTAAGTGTCACTTACTTACCAGGCTTAATTAATATTAGGCTACTCCATTATTAGCAAAGGAGCCATGTTAAGTTGTTGGTGAGGTATTGGTGGTGACTTCACACGCATGAATGGCTTCACTGGGCTCCCTTATTATTGTGGCACAAGACGTCAAGCCTTAAGCTGAAGATCTGACCGTCAGATTTTAGATCTGATGGCACCAGTGAATGTTGGAATGTCAAGCTCCTGCAATGTTTTTTCCAAGCTGCATGGGAGAGACCTGACACTGGTTTTTAGATCTTCTGCTGTAGTAGGCCAGTTTCTTTGTGGCCAGATGGACGGATAGATGGGTGGATGGATGGATGGGTAGATGGGTGGATGAATGGATTGATCAAAGAGGACATAATGGATTCATCCATCCATCTGATGCAAGCAGGGTGAAATTGGCCTATGCATCTACTTAAAAAGCTTGTACTGGGAGATCCAACGGTTGTATTGGAATGATCCAACTAGGCTAAAAAATGCAAGAGAAGATGGGTCTATTTTCCATAGACCCGTCTCCACTTTACATCCAGTGGATGTGCAAGAGAAGGGTCTATCTTGGAACCCCCTTTTTGATTTTGGGTACCTGTCAGGAGATCAGTAGGTCACGTGGAGGGTACCAAAAATCAGGGAAGTGTCTGAAGGTAGAGAGCCTTCTCCTGCATAGAAGAAATCACTACGTTTTTAATTAAAGACATTTAGGTAGTGACAACCTTACAAAATTCAAAAGGTTCCACACACAAATGTACGCATTATAATCACATCCTCAAACTTGCTCAATGCCCTTGTATTCTGGAAAAAATGGTGTACTAGAAAGTGTACCAGAGGTGGTGAAATGACACCAGTTTTGTGCATATGCATTTAAGGTTTGGAACTTGATAGGGGTACTAGAGAGAAAGCCTAATAATTTGGCAAAGATTGCGTTTCTTTGTTTAGTACATGGAGGTCTTCCAGAGCAAGTACCCAAGGATTGGACTTGCAATTATGGACACCATGGAACAAGTACTACTAAATGAGCGGCTACATTCTGAGGTGAGGCCTTCTAGTGACTAGATTTAAGCATGTTAAATTTAAGGGTTAGCAAGGTGAAACCGGATATTAACTCAGTTGAGGTTCATCCACAACTCAGTCATATCGAACATCCAGTGGATGGTCCACTGGTGAGTCCTAGTTCATTCCAACCAACCAGCCGAAGGGTCAGAACTCAGAGTTGATTCTTTGAGTTTTGAGAACCCTGGTTGTTTCATGAGGGTTTTTGAAAAGTTTTCTTTATTTGGGACCTTACACAGATCAAATATATACATTAATGGGGTGTATGTACATGATGAATATGAGCCAAAAGACACGATGACAGTACTTCAATTTGTTGGACAGAAGAAATTGACATGAAAAACTGTGTGGGACAGAAAGCCTATGAAAAAGTTCATGTTTGAGTGTGTGTTTAAAAGCTATCATTGGCACATTTTGTTTTTAGTTTAAAGGTTTTGTGACACAATGATAAGAATGAACAACTTTTTGAGCTACTCAACCTAAAATTTTAAGGAATTGATGTCAACAAAGACAAATGTAAGGTTAGGCTGATGAATGTAGGTATTTACCTTCTTTAATCATGCCGTCTTAAATGTTGATGAATTTGCTAAAGAAAGTAGAGGCCTTTTCCTTTTGAGTGGTTTGTGAGTGTTGAAGCTTGATATAGTACACAAGCATAGACTCCAATGGAGGAAGGCTACAAGGGTTAGATGATGGCATTTTGATAGGAGGAATTTCAAACACAAGAATAATGTCATGATGCTTTAAATGGGGTGACATTGAGCCAAGATTCAAGAATGATGGTGTAAGGAAATAATAAATAACCCTAACCAGTACCAGCTCCAAAATCTCTCGCGAACAAACCAGTGTAAACAGTTCCAAGATCCAAATCACTTTCATGGGTGTGAAACTGAATGTCTTGTGGCAAAAGCTAAAAACAACAACCCTGATGCAACAGTCCCTACCCACAGTTTCAATAGTTAACAATTAGTGTGGCCTGTGCTGTTGGCCCAAGTGTTACCACGTCCTCGACTGATTTTTCCTTCCAAAACCAGGTTTTTTGGAATTTATTGGAATTTTCAGCGGCAGAAATCACTTAAAAATCAATATCTCCCACATTCTGAATCCAAATCTTACCAAACAAATTCCGTTAAATCTTTTCTCATCAAGATCTTTCCATCAACACCAAAGGCACATTCCAATTCCTCCGAAATTTTCAGTTACGATTTAATTTAATTTTCAGTAAAGTAATCATTCAATATTCAAGAACTTTTGCATCACAAGTCCAAACATCATGGAACCAAAGCCCATGCACCCCTTCTCGTCGAGAGCTTTTCAAATACACTGAGAACATGATCTGAAGCATCCTGGTTCGGTGGATCTCATAACAACAAAACAAAACAAACTACCTTCTTTCATAGATAGATAGATATGAAGAAGAAGCCAAGCTATCTGGAACATTTCTTTTTCTTCGTCATACTTTCAATGCTTGAAATCATCCTCCATAGGGATGAAAATCCTTTCAATTTTCTTAGTTCTTTGCTTTACTCCTGCCCACTAAGTTTGTTAGCAAAAAAAACAGATAAGGCCAATTGTTTCCTCATCATTCAATAAACAGTTCAGCTGATTATATGCTGATTACATGCGTGTAAATAGGCACACCATCACCCTTCCCCATTATTACCTACTCCTTTAAGTGCCTTAATGGTAATAATAAGTAATTTTTTTGAGAGCCACCATTGTAAACAATGGATCTTTAGTTTTTACTCCACACCTAGCTTTTTAGGTTGCATTTAACTTGTAGTAAACCTTTGTTGCTCGAGTGCAAACCTCCATGCTCTCGATTTAAATAATTACTGGGATCAAAAACTCGATCTCGCACTTGAGCTTTACTTACGGACACACTACATATACTGACGTCAATTACTTCACCATGATTGGAAACTTCATAATAACTTGCAATTGCTCACCGTGTACACCAGTAAATAACATACAAATTCCTTCACATGAAGGGATCATGCAACCCAGCACCCTATCATGTAAACCCTCTTCTTCCACTCACACTACCTATGTACCGAGAGGTACATGAGTGGGTAAGTAGGTAAGATGGTCGGTGACTACTAGGTAGGTATATGTGTGTGGATAGTTAGTACATAGCTCAGAGGAGTACAACTAAATACAATCCTGTAGTGTTTCCTTTAATCTTGCCCGTACTCTTCTACACTACACACTTACAAAGCTTTGTCTTTGTACCTATACAAAGAGGGAGAGAGCTTTCTTCTGCACATAGTGTCAGCATCCCGGAAAGAAACATCACAAGGGAGTACATGGCAATAGAAAAGGTTTGGAGAGTCAATGAGATATGATTCCAATTTGCAAAGTCTTAACAACAATTCCTATCACAAGTAGCTAGGATGACATACACTTGTAAGAACTAAATCTCTGAAGGCCCTCTCTCTCTCTCTCTCTCTCAACATCTAAGGTTAAATATTGTATTACATTAAGCTATCTAGGGTTAAGTATTATAATATATTAAGCTTTCTAGCGTTAAATACTATAATATATTATGGTATCATAAGTTTTATAGTACACTAAGGTATCTAATCACTTTCTTCAATGGCATTTTCCCTTGATACATTGACAATTTATTGTTGATACTCCCAAAATAACCCACAATGTACTATGAGGTATCTATTCAATTTTACTCAAGTGTATCTAATAATATATAGTATTTGCCCTATTCTTAGCAATTTATTGTAGGTTCTTAGAAGAGCTTTCAAGGGAAGGACATCACTGAATTCTCCACATGGTAGTAGCTTGTGCTCAAATAAAATTCTTCTGAAAATCTGCTCCTCTACATGGGTGGGTGGGGAGTGTAGATGGGTTGGAGAGGGGCTCATGAGGTTTGTCAAAACTTGAACCCACCAACATTGACCTGGGAATATCCCATTTCAAGACCAATGTTTTGTTACCAAGAATGATTTAAACCTGAAAATGAATAATGAGTGCCAGGGGATCAGATCAGAGTCATGAAACATGAAGAACAAAACACAAAAAAAATGCACACAATTACACCACAGTTGCTCTCTGAAGAACCCTTTGTTCAAGAATTTTCTTTCATGGTTTTGATTTCGATTTTGGTACTTGTGCTAAGTTCCATCCAAAGGGTGCTGGTTTTCAGGTCTGGCTGGGTCACAAGAACTTGAATTGGAACTCTTGAGTTTTAACATTTCAAATTTTTTTACTCAAGACAACACAAAAAACCCATAAAAAAACGTGGCCAGAACCATCCCAGGTGAGACAAAAGAGGGAGGCCAAAGAATGACCAAGAGATGCACAGCCCCAAGGGCCCAAAATGAGAGAGAGATAGTCTGTCTTGTGGTAGAAAGCTATCTCATCCACGGCCCCTCTAAATTCTGAGATCTAATAGTAAATCACATTTCAAATTGGAAAGCCTGCTAACATTGGTTAATGTTGGTTAACACACAAATTTTTTATTTATGTTTTTGAGTATGATGATAATTATATTATTTTTAAAAATTCGTTTTCTTTTGTAATTTTTATCCTAAAAAATTCAAAAACAAAATTTTTGTTACATGTCTATCAATACCCAAAATTTGAAAACATGAGACAATCATGTAGGTTTTATTTAGGGACTATTATTTTCTTTTTAAAAATTAATCAGTATTTAATAAGTGATTTTCCAATCACTTACCTACTTATGCTTCCTAATAACTTTAATATTTATTTTAATTCATTTTGAATTGTTGAATAAGTGGAATCCTTGCAACATGCAACCCAGACCTGAGAGGAAGAAAGGAAATCATGCAATATTTCTCTTTTAATTAGATCTTTTCATGGACATTGAGTGCAGTCATCATTAAAATATTTACATGTCAACATAATATTTTAAAAATTCCAATTTTATTGTTGAATTCAGTTCTAAAAGATAAATAATTATTGAACACATGAGTGTCAAACCAGATATTAAGGTACCACATTTGCCTTGTGCCTAGCGCACATCCATCCCTATTAAGGGCATCTTGTGGTTCTTAGATAGCGGAAAATCCCTTTCCTATCTTTGACTCTACCTTCATTTCCCCCCAGCTCCCTCCCCAATAACCCTCAACTTTGGAAGGAAATCTTCTTCAGAATTGCCTACCCAAGAAAACAAACTTGAAGTTTCACCTTCTTGAGTGAGACCTCTTAATGGCAATCTGTTGGAATTGGAGTCAAAGTTCATCCTCATTTGGCTGTGATACTTGTAAATGTTTATAAGCAAGCCCAAAATTCAATTTAATTTAATTCAATTCAATTTTTTTTGCCTGTGTGTTTCTTAACTTTTATGAAGAACCTCCAGAATCCATTCTTAAAATTAATTAGAACAGAAACCAGCCATTCTTACCCCCATCAAAACAGGTACCCACCCAACCACATTGGTTTTTAGTTTTTACCATGGTATCCTACTTGTGAAGGTGCTGGTTCACCAATCAGGAGAGTAACCACTTAATCTCACCATAGTTGAGTTAGTGGCGTTGTGCCTTTTTTACCCAGTTACAGCATCTAGTGAATATTCTCCCTTGCCTACCTACCTGATAAAATGACAGGTAGGTAGGTAGGTAGCTGGGACCGGCCACACGAGTCCTGAACGGGGTAAATCTCTTTCCTCCTTCATTCTTCTTCGAAGTCTGGAACGTTCTCGCGCGCGCCGGCGTCCTGACGCTCTCCGCCTTTCGCTCGTACCTACAGCCTCCTCTCCCTCGGAACTAGTGATGCATGCAGCCCGACGTGCAGCCCGACGATTCCTGTTGTTGCGTCTTGATCGACAACTTTGTGTGTATCTCGTTGCCAGATTTTTATTTATTTGAAGTTGGTTGTTTTGCTTATGGTTTGGTCCGAGTATCGTGTTTAATTTGATCGAAGCTGGTGGGTGATTCGGAAATTGTTTTGTTTCCAGCTCCAACTCTAGAATACTGGTGTTCTTACTCGTGGCTTGCTGTCTCTCTCGAGCGATTCTCGCTTTCTCAATATGGTGTTATCAACGCTGTTGCAGTTGCATTTTGCATGATTGCAAGAGTTCTTCAGCAGTAGCTAGATGGTAAAACAGACGAATATATATAGCGTCGCCGATCGTCGCTGTGTCCAGTGGAGCTGTATGTTTCAACAAGTCGGTTTCATTCCTGACTGCAATGGGTTGATTGGAAATCCACTTCGCTCCAAGCTTGGTCGTGAGTTCGAATTACAACATCTGCTGCAGATTCAGGTAGGCGTATTGTATGAAACAGTTTGCGAATGCTGCAGCCTGCATGAAGCTTAAGGAATTCCAAAGCTCAGCTCAAAAATCCAAGTCGCCGCCGACCACGTCTCAGATGCAAGGCCTCCCATGAACTGCCAGTCTCACAACAAGTACCGACATTCTTCAGTCGGGTCATGAGCTGAAATGCTGCTGTTGCTGCTGAGCTTGCTCGACAGAATAAGGTCAGCAGCAGGAGCAGCCGGCCGCCATGCAGAACTTTCTCTATGATCCAGTAACGTGCTGTTTGATCAGCTTGTATGGTACCGTACCCGCAGCTGCTGCTCCATCAAGTTGTACAGCTTTGATCAGGAACTCATGAAGGAGCTGCAGCAGTGAGCCGTCTTCTCCTCCAGAGTTGTCTGAAGAATTTCATGGGATATTCAGCAGCTGTTTTGAGTTCAAGTTTCTGAAGAGCGAGCTTCCCATCACGACGATGATGTTTCCGCTCGCTTTGACAATGCGCAATCCATCGGCTTCTGGCCTTGTAGTACCGCTGCAAGCGGCCACGAGCTTCCTCAGGTTTTGTATCACTTTCTTTACTCTTCTGTGGAGTTCTCAGCAGTTGGCGTCCTTTGCAGCGCGCGCACAAGAGACCAACCCACAGGATCTGCAAGCTTTGTACGATGTGATGTACTCCATCAACTACGAGTGGGACTGGAGAACGTTGTACACGGATCCATGTACCGGCGGGCCGCAAGGAATCGTGTGCGAGGCGGACTCGGTGACGGGAGTGTATTACGTAACGCAGATGGAGTTCGGCATCATCTCTTCCGTCGACAACATCGTCCCCTGCAGCTACAACGCCACAATCCCGCCATCCATCGCAATGTTCAGGCGCCTGGACTCTCTCTTCTTCTACAGCTGCTTCGTGAACCAAACCTCCAGCATTCCTAACGAGATCACGCAGTTGGGTCCCTCTCTCAGACTGCTCTCCTTCAGCGGAAACTCCGCTCTCGTAGGTCCCATTCCTGCCGGAGTCGGGAACCTCACGGGATTGCAGAGATTAGTGCTCTCGCAGAATGGTTTGCAAGGTAACATTCCTGAAGAACTCTCCAATCTCTCGTCGTTGCTGCAACTGGACCTCAGCGGCAACAAGCTGACGGGAAGCGTCCCTGGAAGCTTGAGCTCGTTGAGCAAGCTGGTGATTCTCGACCTGAGATACAACCAGTTGAGCGGGGAGCTTCCGGCGGCGCTCATCACAAGAGGATTCTTTTCGTTGCAGCGGATGGCGATGAGCTTCAACCAGCTGCAAGGAAACATTCCTGACGCTTTCACGCAACTGGGTCTGTCTTCTCTCACCTTCTTGGATCTCGGCTTCAACAATTTCTCAGGGGTACTGCCGCCATCGCTTGGCAGCAGCTTAACAAACCTTGAGGATCTGTTTCTGAGCTCCAACTTGGGGATGCAAGGACTCATCCCTACTACTCTGGGCAACCTCGTGAATCTGGTGAGGCTGGATCTCTCTTCGTCCAATTATTCTGGAGCCATTCCCGGCAGCAGCTTCAAGAATCTGGTGAACCTGCGCTACTTGGGACTCAGCAACAACAGACTCTCTGGTTCCATTCCTCCTGAGCTTGGTACTGATCTTCCTGATCTCTTCACTCTGGATTTGGAGAACAACGTGCTCTCGGGAGCTGTGCCTTTTGCTCCCTCTTTCGTGCAGAGGATGGGCAGAAACTTGATGGTGTCAGGCAATCCTGGACTGTGTTACACGTCTGTGGTAGAGATCAAGTTCCCTCTTCAACTGGCGCCATGTCCCACCAATTCTTCTTCTTCCTGGGTAGCTCCTGATTCCAACAATTCTGCTGCTGCAGCTCCCATGAGCTCAAGAAGAAGCCAGACAGGAATTTCATCCCGGGTTTTCTTTGTATCCATTTTGTACTGGATTCTGGAGCTGAATCTTCTATAGCACGAGAATTTCAAGAGCTGTTCTGAAATGGCAAGAAATTCTGCTGCACTAGTAGCCAATGTTGCAGAGCCCTTCTCTTATATGTTTCTTCATACAGGACACGGTGATCCTAAGGACACTCTTAGCAGCTCATGGGTGGGATCCAGCTCAGGTTCTTGAGGATGAACAGGGACAAATTCTTTTGATGAGATTTCTTTTTGAAGTGAAATCATGGTCTAGAAATGCAGCACATAAACCAAGCCTGAAAAGGGAGCACCATCTAGTAGCCACATGCTGACGGGACAGGGGCGCCTCCATCTCTGAGGACAAGTCTTTGGAATCTCTTCTTTTTGCAGGGTTTATGGAGCTTGGTGAAGATTGATGTATGCACTCTTCACTAGTGCATCTTGAGGATAGCATCGGAGACATAGGGAACGTTGCACACATGAGGAGTTTCATACCTTATTTGTGAAACCAGAGATTGAGGACGATGTGAGGAATTTAGCATGAAAGCTTTGTAAGTACTCTCAAGGAGGGTTTAGAGTAAACAGTTTCTCTTGGAGCTTGACCTGCATCTTGGAGCTTCATGGGTGCATGAGTACTGGCTGGCTCTTGAGTTAACCACCATGGTAGAATTTCTTCCACATGAAGTGAACAGCCATGTGGACAAATGTGGTGATTTGTGTACATGAAGAAGATGAAAGATAGCCAGGCTATAAGTCTCTAGCTAGAGAATGACAATTGCTGCTGTCAAGATTATCCGTGACCAGCTTCTGTGCTTGTAATACTATGCCACCACTCCCTGTAATAACATGGTGTGTTCCACTTAAACCTATTTTTGTGTTACAGATTAGACTTATTTCTTTTCTATGAACTGTTGTCATTAGGCATCTCTGGTATTTTGGTTGGGTGGATGTGAAACCCAACCATGCCATTTTAATGCAGATGGCTTGGACTTTTGACTCCCCAGGTTGAAAACCATAATGCAGTTTAGTTTTATCTTCTTTCATTGCTCCTGTGTCTTCGAATAACAGTTTTTGCTAGCTGAGTTTGATGGTCTTTATCTTGAGGATGTGCCCCAGCTACTTTACCAAGTTGATGTCAAGGACTTCCAGGGTGTGGGAAGGCCACAGATCTGATCTTCTTTAATGGCTTCATTGTGAAGTTAGAACATCTTGCACCTGATCGACCTCCATGAATTCCTCTATTGGCAGTATCACTTTGACACTGTTCTCAAAGATCTGATTCTAGTCTCCATGTAACTTTATAACAACTGCCAACCACATCCTTCTCTTGTATGCTGGGTACACCTGCCAGCCCTTTCCTGCAATTCATGCTGGAGTGCATGTTTCTAAAATTTGTGGGGGAATCTAGTGTGACGGCAGGAACAATATCAGGTGCAGTGTATGAGCATTCTGATACTGAAGACAGGCATGATTCACTCTTGCAGTGTTACATTAACAGCAAGAACCAATTGGCTTCCCTCCACCTTAAGCAATCAAATTAGTGCCTTCTGCTTGTGCACCTTAAATTCCTTTATCTCAGGTGTTTCAAAAGATACATGAAGAATTACCTCCCCTTGAATGGACTGCTACTATGTCATGGACAAATTGATTTTCTTTGAAAGAAAAAGCACCTACAAAAAAAGTGTGTCTGGACAAATTTCTGTGTTTATTCATTTGCTCACTTTCAATGTGCAGATGCTTCTGATGTTTTAAGCATAAGTAATTACAAATTTACATTTGTCCTTTAGGAAGAGCCCAGCTAATTTGGATATTCTGGACCAATGTACATATCATGTGAATGCTTGGGAATTCTTGGCATGCAAATCAAGGTGTGTATGTAAATTCCTTGCTTAATCTTTCCAATGTGTTATGGTGAACGTGTGAGCTGCTATCCATTTGCCATCAGCAAGATAGATGTTTGATGGGAGCACATACCCTGTGCTATTTCCATGGCCCACTTCAAGAGCCTGATTTGTGCTCCGTTTTTTGCCATCTCAACCATCCAGGCATAATGTTAAGCCTAATCTCTTATAGTCTAAGCATTGATTTTGGCAACTACAACCATACCCCTTCTGTTTGTAGTGGGCATATCAGTGCTAGCGTCTACTTCTTTGACCATGTTTCAGATGTCAAAATACGACCAGTTTGAAGTGTCTTCAAGCATCCTCTGCACTCCCAGCAAATTTTTCACACATGAATGCATCTGAATCACAGCTATGTTGTACAATCTGCATACACAGGATGCATCCACAACCTGCTTGAATCCGGGGACTATCAACATTTTCAACCTTGCCAAAGTAATTTCAAATCCTAATTATGCAGAGAGTGCTACATGCATGTGGAATGATCAGCAGTTGGTGAAAAGCTCAAACTTAGTGACTAGGCGAGAGGAGGGAAGAAAACATAACGTCAGCCCATTTAACAGAACATGGAAGACAGCTAAAATGACGTGAAAGGGTTGAATTCTGGGTCCTTGTTCTTTTCCAAATCAACCTTGTGAAGTATAAGCATGGGTTTGAGAGAGCCAACATTCAATTCTATGTATTTCGTTGCAGAGGTACCAAACTCTTCTTGAGTGTCACTGCCTTAAAGACTTCTCTCTCCTCTGTCTTCAGGGACTCCTATCCTTCTCTCCTCCCTACTCACCCATTGCAATAAAACATTTGATGACTTGTGAAGCTTCAGTGCAGTACATGCAGCAACACCACACTGAACTGGTTGTACACTTGAATAAACTGGCAACCAGCCTTGCTGCTGCATAGATGAAAGGTCATCACCATGACCATGTAGCTGAATCTCCTGCTGGATTGGGTTCAATGAACCAGTCGAGAATTCTCTGCTTGAACTACTGAAAATCCAAATTCAGTCTGTGTGCTAACTGGGTTTAATGACTCTGTCTAAGCCATGCAAATTGCAATCATATTATTACTACAATATTGGGCCTTTCTCTTGTGTATTACAACCAGTGGCTCTTGAACACATGGTAAGGTATTGACAGACCTGGTGAAGTACAAACAAGAGTATTGGGAATTCTGCTTTGTCCAATTCTTGTTACTGCTAGCTACCACTTATCAACCAAATGTCTGCAGCCTTCACACAAACTTGTGGAATAACCAAAAAGAAACTTAACAAATATTTTACAAATAATTGGCTTTCAATAATATCCTTAAGATTGACAACATGACACTCCAGAATGAGCAGAAATTCAAATGTGGGCAAATTATGGTTCTGTTGCTGCACAAGCACTTCAACAGGCTCTTGTTCCAGAGCTGGGGCCAATGGTATGCACAAACATTCATAGGGTTCCTCCTTGGACACCCCAGCATAGAGTCCCTCACATCTCACACCTCAACTGTGCATCGCAAATGCTTGCTTGCCCTGCATTTCAAGGTTGTTGCCTTGAGATTGGGCTTGTCATTGGCTTGCAAGAGTTGATTGTGGCAAACTTCCAAACACTTGCTTTGAAAGTAATCACCAGTGCTGACAAATGAAGAGAGCCCAAAATTAGGTTTGGGTGTAGCCATCCTTCTGGTTTGCTGCAATTTCTGGGAACCTTTTTCTTCCAAGATTGCAAGAAATACAGCATGTTGTGAGCAACTATTGGGTTTCTGAGCAACTATTGTAAAGGCAGTGTTGGAACTCTGTTGGCATGCTGCAAGGAGATGGTCATGGGGATCCAGTCCTCTTCTATGGTTACAATCTGGTGCAAATGTGAGGCTGTGGGAGGGATGGGAATTGAGTAAAGCAGGCACCAAAAAAGAAAAAGAAATTGAGGACATGGACAATCAGGCAGAGGAGAAGAGCTCCTTGAAGGTTGATCCATGATGGCCAACAAATCCCCTCTATCATGTAGCTCTCAGCTGACTGCACATTCTTGGACATTGATAAGATACTTGAAATTCATATCCTTAGGATTGTGCCCATAAGGAACAAATGACACAACCCACCTCCAAACTTTCTAGAAGGTCCCGAACAAGAACTTTGTTATTTGTGAGTTTGTTCTCAGGTTTGGGATTTGGCTTAGTTGTTGAAAGATGGACCTAGCAAACTATTTTTTAAATTACTGTATTATATTAAACTAAAATTGGGCAAAGAAGCCTTCAAGGCAGCATGTACTCAAGTAGATTACGAAGGGCAATTTTCACCTGAACAGAAGTCCAAGAAAGTTATAGCTCCTGCCTGACAAGACCAATCTGCATCCTTAACCATCTGAGTGGCAACAATTTTATATTGACATGATCCAAAGAGAGTTGGTCACTTATGGGGTCATAAAATCTCTCCACCAGGCTCACCATAGTAGACTTCCCATACCCACTTTCTCCAACCAGGGCCACAGTAGTTCTAGCAGCAATGGTGAGACTGAAGCCCGTAAATATCTTCACATGTGGTCAAGTTGCATATGCAAATTCTGTGCCACAGCTCTCAAATTTTCCCTTGAGTTTGTCAGAGCCTTTCCCCTTCCTATTTTATGCATCAACTACATGTGTGTGGTTCATCACCTCAAACATTTTATGAGCTGCTGCTTTCCCTGCTAGAAAGGCAGAGACACATGGAGCTGCTTGGCAAGTGACCTGTGCGATGGACAAATGACTTAAGTACATGAAGCTTGATTGATCTGTACTAAATAGCTTGATCCTCATGCAGGTTAAACAAGGGACAGCAGACTACTGAGATCAGTGAAGATGAACATTTGTTATGGCATTACCCTAAGTTCTCTTCACATCCTGTCATCTAAATGACATGTAAAGCATGCAGTTGTATAGGATTGATAATTCTACAGAGTGATTATTTGCATCCCTCTCTTTGCACATAAATGGAACAATCAATTGGATGGATTGCAACTAATGAGCCACCGGTGAGAACAGCAAAAATCATTCTGATGACACTTCCACCTGATGCCCCATGATCCGCCACAAGAATTTACCCATACCGCATGGCAAGTGCATAACTCAAGAACATCACCATAGTAGGAGCATCTTTTGAACACATTCAGCCCTTTGAAGGATCAAATAATCACTGCGTACAAACTTTGTTGTCCACTTGCTTACCTCTCCAAGGAAGGTGTAAGATGATGTCAGGGATTATAGATGAATCAGAAGAAGGTTCAAATATAATATGATCAGGTAATAAAATCACTGTTAACCTAGATATCCTTCCTGTTGAAAGGTACCAAAAAGGAAGTGGGACCACATAATCATCATGGTCAAAGTCAACAAATGATGCACAGGTACTACATATACTTCTGGTATCTGCACCCTTGGCCACCTCAGGTTTGAATCTAGGGCTTGCAACATCTTGTGGAAGTCACCATAAACCAACCTAAACCATTAACATCTTGTGGCCAAGTTACAGTTTTCCCTTCTATGGCATAAAGACTTTGTTGTGAACCATAAGAATAGTAGCACATACACAGTGATGGCAGTGTAAAAGGTACAGCCTATCCCACTAATTCAGTGCCAACAAAAAGAAAAACTTGCCTTGTTTCTAGATTTGTTGTCTGGTAGTACCAGATTGATTAACAAATACACTCCCTTCCTTACATCCTCACACATCTGTTTCACGTTCATTGCAATTGGGTTAGCCCAAACCCAGCACCGAATTCAAAGCTTCAAATTGAAAAGGTTCAATTCTCTTTTTGCTGCGACTTTCCTGTTTGCTGATCCTTGAATTAGCAATGGGAGCACATCTTGAACCTTAACCTGTGATGGATTTTCCACATACACTACCTTCCTTGCATCCACACATCTTTTTTCTCTTTAATTGGTACTAGGTCAATTTAACCTGTGACCTGATTCAAAGCTTCAAATTGAGAAGCTTCTATCTTGTTGTGAACTAGGTAAGCAGCTTGTAATCATCAAGAGGAATGTACATCCCAAATGTACCTGTAAGTTTGTCAAAGTTCGTTTTTAACAAATCAATGATTTATTTGTTGAATACCTCCAGGAAGAAGCAATTAGTTAAAAATTTCAGGTTCTCCATCTCTCACTCTTCCTACAAAATTTACACCAAACATGTGAGCTTGTAGTTCATGTAGTTCATATAGTATCACCTCCCAATTTGGATGTAGGTCACATGAAACAAAAACAATCCAAATGCAATTGACATGACCTGATTACACTTCAGATTCTGCCACAGAGGTACTAAATTGGGTAACTATCACCTCTAGCAAGTCTCATTATTAGATCCTCTCCAAGAAAAACTTGTTGCTCTGGTAGTGGAGACATAGAAGTGGCATATAGATGTGCTATGAACTTATGTACAAAGGAAGTCCTTCAATCCTTTTCTAGTGTTTCTCAAAATTCTTTGACACTTTACTGGCCAACACCACCACATCCATTACCATTATGCTTAGCTTCACAAAAACAAGAAGTTCTGACACAAATTCTTAAGATTTATTAAAAAGCTCACAAGAAACCACACAAAAAATACAATTAGAAGGGGCAAAGAAGGGATAAAAACTTCAAGGAAAGAACCTCTTCACATTGTGAACCTTGTGAAATGAAAATTATACACAGAAATCAACATTCATGACTACGATAATTTTTGATTTGTTTGAACTTTAAACATGTAATCATATGCACCATCTAGACATTGTGCACAATTAATTAACCCTAGTCATCATTGGTATGCCATGACTAGGGTACATGTATTAAGTTTTATCAAATTGATGACATGTCATGTTGACTCCTTGTTTGAATAATAATCTTAATCTTTATTAAAGTTTTTAGTAACTACTACATGAAAGTTTGCTCAACATTTGAATTAAATATCATCAAGAAATTATAAAAATGTGATGTTATGAAACCAATTAACCAGTTAACCAATTTATAATTATTTCTTTAACATATGAAATTAATTTTAGTGTGAATTCTAATTAAAGATATTATATATGAATTTATAACCCTTAAAAAATCTACAAAGATCAATGATTGATTTTAATATATGGCTAGGCATCATTATGTCTTAATTTTTCCAATTGCATGTGTGAAAGAGGATATTGTTTGGGAATATTATCTAAGTTAAAAAAATTCTCTACCTGATATTACATAAGTTTCTAATATCCAAATATTTAAATAATTTTAAATTTATGTTTTCAATGAATTTTGACATCCTATATTTGTTTAAGTTTTAAATCTTGATTAAAGGTGTGAAAAGTGATGAAGGAAGTAAGGTGGTTGTGTACGATTAAAAGCCATCATGCATGAAATATTCATATTAAGTTCTAAAATTACATTTCAAATAATGCAGATCATAGTGGTAGTCACAAAGTCATTACAAACAACAAACATTTGGTTTGTTTCCATGGCAAAAATATGTAAAAAAAAGATAATGTTTCTGAGTTTTAAAATCCAAGCAAACAATGTGTGCATTGTAACCCAAATAAGTGAACCACCAAGTTCCTATATCCAAGCCTTCATCAATTTCTTGTTTTGACTAAATAAATACCACAACTTTAGTGCTACCTCCTTTACTTTGAACCTTCCATAGAAATTACATCCTTTTTTATCTTACTAATTGAATTTACTTATAACAAGTAATATTTATTATAAATATTGTGTACATATGGTATTTTTTTCTAATTTTTTTTTTCTAATACCTATTATTAATGCATACTCTATATTATTTATATTTGAAAATTTGAGAATAAACATAACCATACTATAGGACTAGTTGAGTTATAATTTTTACTCATGTAGTTTTCCAATACATTATACAAATGAAAGCAACCATTGGGCAAGGATATATACATAATGTCCTTACATTTAATACTAAAATAAAAATAAAAATTCATTCATATTAATTATGAAATTGTATAATTACACAACTTGGGCTTTGCATTGTTGTGTATTATTACTACAATCAATTGATGAATTGATTTGGTGGAAATTATATTCCATTCAAAATTTAACAATATTGAACATGAAATTGCATGCAACTTGAATTCAATTCATTTTGAATTGAATTGAATTGAGTTGAACTACATTTCAATTATTAGATTTAATTCAAAATCAATTTAAAAGAAATGATATGCAAATTGGTGAAAAATGTGTTGAAAATCTACTTGTGATTGTGATGTAGGCAAAATAAATCAACCTTAAACAAAATAAAGATCCAACAAAACACCATTCCATTCCTCTTTACTTGGGAATTGGCTAAACATATTCCAATTTGGAATTGTCCAAAGCAGACTTATGAAACCTAAATTTGTTTTACCTAAACTAACTTTGAGGAATCATTGTCACTAAAATTAAACATTTGAAATTAATTTCAATATGAAACTATAGATATACATAATTATGTTATTGTACATGAAATTTGAAATATGGATGATTATGTTTTTGAAATGATCTTACTTCACAAGTTGAAATTGTGGTTGAATAGGTAGGAACTTTTTTTGTAATCATGGGACATGAGAGTTCAATTTGTCTTGTGACATCATATCCTTGTAATTTAAATTATTATGTAGTCCATCAATATGCATTGTATTTACTTTGAATTTGATATGATGATGTTGATTAATATATCCTTTAATTTCAACAACTTGTTGATAGTTTAACAATTTTCAAGATAAAAAAACATATTTTTCATTATTTATATCATGTAATTAAATGGATTAATGAATTAATATTTGTGATCTAGTCAGGTTGTCACCACATCAAATCAAGGTAAATTACAATGCATTTTGATCAATGTATTTTTTCAATATTGTGATGGATTGTTCAAGTTGTGATCATCCATAAATATCATTAACCAAATTTGGCAATATTAAAAAATATGAAAGTAGAAAATCTTAAACACCTTCTCATATCATAGACAATTATGATGATCGATGGCAATTTTGTTTAAAAAACCTAATAAAAAAATCTAATAAAAGATCAATGGTTGGAACCATCACATGGGAAACAAAAAAGGAAGGCCAAAGAAAGGCCAAATGTATAGCCTGCAAGAACCAAAAGAAAAGGGAAAGAATTAATCCATTTTGTGGTAGGAAGCTATTTCACCCATGGCCCTTCTAATGTGACCTGCATGCAAATCATGAGATTTAATAGTAATGGGAGGTCTAGAACAAGCATAACCCGCCAACGCAATTTTCCTCTCTATTGCAAAGGCTAAAGCACACTAAAAAGCAATATTAACACGTTGCCTGAAAAATTGAATGTAAAAAGACAAGGATAATTACCTCCCAATTGTCTATTATGGAAAACACGAGCACACTCTTGATGAAATGATCCATATCACGCCCGAGTGCATTGTGCACCTCCATGGCCATTGGAATAAAGTGGTGCCCTACATGAAACCTTTTATCCTTGCAAATCTTAACAATGGCACTAAGTTCCATAGTTGCACTTATTAGTCAATTAATCACACTCAAAGCCATTGTTTCCTATGTTGGGTCAGTAACCATCACATTAGCAACAAAGACTTGGTCTTTTTGGGTCATGTAAATATTAGTTCATAATGAAATTCTTGACGTAAAGGCATACCACCGCTCTTTTCATACAACGTGCCCATTTTTTCAAGCGAAGGCATACATGACGTTTTAGATGGTATCATGTGTGGTTATTTGTTGACCTCAAAATGGGCAACGAACTAAATGCGTGCTAAATGTGTTTAACTTGTGTCCACTTTCATACATGAAAAAACTAAATGCCGAGGGTTGAATCAAATTGAGATGAAAATGCAATGTTGAAGTGAAAGTAGAGTGTGTGATGCAAAATGAATGGATAGATGGCTTAGTAATCAACCATAGCCTTGCCCCCTTGTCCAAATGAGAACAAATGTAAGTTTTGGATGTTGAAGAAATGGAGTCATATTCTAAGATAGACTTAAGGGATGTGTTGTGGTGGATGTCCATCAAAGATGTTTGTAGATTTGGGGTGCTAGTAACTGCCAAACTCTCAAAAAAAAGGTGCATCTCCCTAGTTACAGGAAGAAGGCCATTTTGCACTACACGTAAGCATGATTGAAACATGTGTGGGCCCCCTTCAATTTGAGAAACATACTCCAAAATGAATATATCTAAAATATGAAATTTAAAGCAAAAATACGAAACCACTAAAGCTCAACTCCTAAGAAAAGCATATGGGGCACAAAAAGAGAAGGCTTATACCACCAAAGGATATCGGTAGTCGAACTTGATGCCTTACTAAGGGGCTTTGAAAAACTCCCACGATCATGGACCCATAATGTCCCCACATACATGCATAACTCCCCTATTGAAACTTGCCAAAAGAGACGAAGAAAAAAGGAATATTGTTCGTGTGAGATAAGAAGTTTTACGAGTTACACATGAAGACAAAATGCCCAAAGCAACCTAGGTGTGTCCCAAGAGAGGAAGATCATCAATATGTGCCACGTTTTGAAATAAAGCCTCATTCGAAAAATGTGTGGCAAAGTTCTGAAAACCCATTGGAACACTCAAAATGTGTAAGCCATCTGTGACCAAAGTGTAGCCTTGAGGAATCTTTATGCATGGAGAGAGCCTTAATGAACTCCAAAGCTTGTAGTTTGACGATTTGACCCTAAGCCCAACTAGGGTTAATTGGGTTGAAAGGTGGTCAAAGGTGCATGTAATTTCATTCATAGGCCCCATGATGTGGGTATGTGGTTTAAAAAAAATAAAAATTTGGGACAAAATATTTTTTATTGAATTTTTTTTGCAAAATGGCGAAAGCTTGCCAAAATAACATTGTTAGTATGGATGGACTATATATGCGTGTAATCATGAATGATTACAAACTTAATCATAATTAATACTAGATTTTTGGATAATGTCATGAACCTCCATGGTCATATTATGATGGAGATTTTAGTTCAAAGCATCAATGTTGAAACATTATTCAACAAACTACCATTAACAACTTGATGTGGGGATGAAAGAAAAAGCCTTGATTTATCAATTTCCAAGGGGTTTTGTTTAGATTTGAAACCTTGAAACATATGTTTTTTCATAGCCACGAAGGCCACCAAAATCTTCATCTTCACCAATCATTTTGAAGAAATTATACCTATAATTCCACCACTACTAGTAGTCACATTTTATAATCCAAAGTCTTGTCAAAAAGTGATTCAAAATTCAAATTTAATAAATGAAGTGATTTTGGAGGATTTGAATTGTTAAAAATGATATTTTTGTATAGAAATTTGGATAATTTTTTTAATATCCTTTATATCAAAATAACCAATTGTCTAAATTCAATTTGCAGTGTGTAGACAAAAATATAGAAAGATGATTGAAGATTTTTACATCATATTTAATTACTAGCCAAATTTCTAGGGACAATTGTCATTTTTTCTAAATCTTCCTATGAATGATCACCACTTTGGTTGCAAAAAAAAATTCCTAAAATACACTGGTTGGTATTGTGGCATGGTTTTAATAATGAAGAGAATTCTTGATGTGAGTATGATATGTACATCTAATATGTTTTTATTATGTTATCAATGGTTACGATTGGTAACTTGTTTGGAGTATTGTTGTTATTATTTTAGCAATAATTAGCAACACCTTTGGAATATTTGTACTTTTATGTAATAAGTAGTCAACAATATAGAAGGATGCTTGAATGTTGTTATTTTGATAATTCATTTGTAACTAAATTCTGTTTTGCCATTTTGTGGATGTTTGCCACCTTAGTAAATTTAGTTTAAAATCCTTAAAAAACACGTGTACATGATGGAACTAGATTTTTTTTAGGTAAACAAAATATTCTCTTACAAGATTTTTTGTTTTGGACAAAATCACCCCAAAAAAAAAAATTTGGGTGAAGTTTGTCACATTTTGTAGTGGTTTTTACATGAACATAATGATCACCACCTGCATAGAAATTGTGATATAGTTGGATTACAGAACCCAAATCTAAAAATATTTATGTGTTAAAGGCATTGAGACATAAATATGAGTTGAAGCCTTTTTGCAATAGGGGATGGGTTTAACAGTTCAAAAAACTAAATGGACATTGAAAGATCTAACCTTTGGTTAGAAATCTTCCATTCTTACTATGCAACATTTACCTTCACAAATAAAACGAAGAGATCCTATGCTTGAAGCTCAAGTTAGAGAAGGGTTCAAGTCGAAAGAAACGAGAAATAATAGTTATAAGTTCATTTTAGTATGAAATGTGTGGTAATTAGAGACAATTCATATGGGTAGGGTAAACATGCCCCCCATTGAATAAAGCTCAATAATTGAACACCCTAGCATGTTAGCTTGACGTCTAGGAATGGTCATGGGTGAAACTACTAGCATTTTAAGATGTTCTTATCACCAAATGCTTGGTATTAAAAAAAATTATTCAGTTATTTTTATTATTCACATGGAATATTGATTTAGTGTATGGTTTTGGGGGCAGGAGTGGTTGGTATTTGAAAGAAATTGAATGTCATTATGTATATGATTTGTTTGGTCATAGGAAAGTAATAGGCACAACCTCAAGCATTAAATTGAAAATCTTTTGGTTGTGTAAAGATTTCTTCCCCTTTGGAAGACTAGTTGGAATTGCTAGGGAATTAGACTAGGAGGAAAAAAAATGATTACTTGAAGTTCAACAATATATAAGTCCTAAACCTTAAAGTTATCAGAAAGAACCTAGGGGGAAGTAACATTATACATGATGATCCTAAAGGGAAATAACACAATGCAACAACCATCTTTACAAAATATTTTGTAGCTTGAAATGGTGACAAATTACATCAATTAAACCTTTTGTTTATACCTTGCAAATGGACAAAAACAAGAAGATGTGAACTATGATGTTAGACACACAAACATTTTGCCAATATGTCTAAGTGAAACATAAAAAATGGGTTTGATTCTAGAAAAATGAGTTAGGCCACCTAAAGGTCCAACAAAATAGAATGTTAGTTGCATGTTTTAAAATTTAGACCAAAAATCAACATGTTCACAAGGTCAATGTGCTTATACATGTCACTCATAGACTTATATCTTAACATGCCATCAGGGAAGAATATAGGACGTGCACAATTCTGTAGGTTTGTTAAAGTTACCACTATTTCTTCATCTAGGTTAAGAAGTAGATATATCTTGACTTTGGGATTCATGAACTTTTTCATTTGATAACAAATACAAACTCAAAACTATTGGAGAGGAGAAGATTCTCTATGCTACCAACAAGGAAAATGTGGATGCACATGTTGTTGATGTAATGGTTATTTGGCACCTTCTTTCTAAAAGTTCATTTTGTTTTGTATGCACATTCTGTTCCACAACCAGAGATTCACGAACTTTCAAAGCAAATGGCTTTGTGTGTTTGATGGGATGCAAATTAACATTAAAGTTTCCAATTAGCTTCTTCCTAATTTCTATGAAAAACCTAAACATCTATTTTTTAGTTTGATGATAAAAAATAAGAACTAACTTTAGAAAAAAAACCAATTCCAGAAGGTCACAACACAAATCAAGTTTTTTTCCCATGAGAGACAAATATAAAAGAAAATTTTATGTGTGTGTAATCATGTTGTTCCAAACTGCTTTTGAAAAAAAAATGGTTGATAGAAGCAGTCATACTAACATGTACCAAAAGCAATCATAACCACTATTTAATTTTTTGAATTTTGGATTGCAAAAAATAAAATAATAATTAAAAAAATATTTTAAATTTTTTTTATTGTGAATACATTATGTACATATCATAAAAATTTGGAATCAATATAATGAGTGAAAAATACATTTTAAGACTTTTAACCTCTTGTAACCAATGTTTAAAAGCTGCATAAAAGCTGTTTAAAAATTTTTTTGACACTAAAATCACAATTTGAAAATACTTTTAATGACATATTTTGGGACTTTTTAAATATACACCTTAACATAATAGTGCTAAGAATTTTTTAAAAAATTTAATGTTTTTTTGTAAGACATTAAATTTTTTAAAAATATTTTAAGAATAAAGCTGTGGTCTAAGGGCGCACGTGTGGCTCTTAATAGCATGGTTGGACCTTGACATGCATGAATAGTCTACACAAGAATTCAAAGACAACCAACACTTATCTCATAGTAAGCAAATGAACGTTCCAATAAACCAACAACTACCAAAAGCATTTCCATGTCAAAAATTTGTTCAAAAAGATTAAAGACGTCATTGATTAGTATATTGTTCGGTCGTCTTTGAAGCTTGCTCTTTCAGGAATCATTGGAAGCACATGTTCTTGATACATCAATGAGAAGACCCAAAATAAAAGTTAGGCAAATTTTTCATCTAACAATAAACCCTGACAATCTCTCACTTAGATCGTGTATGACTGCAACTATTACCCATTGATTTCATCAACTTTCTACAAAGGATAGTGGCCAATGTAAATATTAGCGATGGTGAGGAGGGAGGAGATTTAGAAATTTTCACTTGTTGAAATAGAGGAGCAATGCCCACAGTTTTGGAGAAGTTTTTGAAAATTTGTTGGTGAACAGGAATGCATTCACCCATCATTGTAGATTTTGAAACCCTAAACAAAATTAAATCTACACCCTTTGTTTAAAGTTAAATAGTAAATTTGAAGATTTTGACCAATGCATTCGTCATTCATCTCGGTGATGGAGGTAGGAAATGTTTGGTAATCAGGGTATTACTGTTTGCTGATAGGTGGCAAACGAACTCCCCATGGGCTGCATGTGTCTGATGTAAACTTTTTTCAAAGTTTTTATCACCCTAACTTTGTGTGAGTATATCTTTCTCATTATTTAACCAAATTGAACGATTTCAAAGCCAGTGTGTGCGCAATCTAATGATCTACATTTCATCTTTAGACCCCAAATACAAAATAAGTATATTAAGCGAGAGCTCAATGACTGAGACACTAAGTGTTCAGTCATCGACCAGTTTACCCTAGTTGATGGACATTTAATAATGACCAACTCATGTTCTATGGAAATTAAGATGTCAAAATTATGAATTTGATTTGTCCTAAGTCTGGACTAGGCCCAGGGATTAGGTCTTTGATGCTGGAATTAGTTGTAATTCACATGCCCATGTCAGTCAAGTAATCTTAGGTCACTTGCTGGATTGTACTGGTTTGATTGTTCTTCTACTTTAAGTTTTGAGAAACTTTTCTTTTGTTACAAAGTCCTAAAGACTACTCTCCATTTAGTTCTACGTCCCTCTTGGGATGCTCACCATTGACTAGAAAGCAGAAACTTGGAAAAAAAAACATTGGATAGAACCCATTTTTGATGCTTTGCTTCTTTTCATCTCCTACCAAAGAAGCTCTCAGTCCCAGTGGAACCAGCCTACTAGTAAAATTTCGCCAAAATTTTAAAGAAAACAATCGAAAATGATTTGATTTGGAGGGTTTCAATTGCCCCAAGTGAGAAAAAATAGCAAAAATTGCCAGATTTTAATATTTTGAGTGTGTTGCCATTAATATAGAAAGTTGATTGAAGATTTGTATGTCATGTAATAGACAAATTTGGCTGTGTCTTTTAGAGGGATGATTGCCACTTAGGCTAATTGAAGAATTCCTAGAATAAACACTGACTGGAAACCACAAAATCCAAGAAAAGAAGAAGATAAAAGGCAAACAACTGTTTCACAGGTGTATGACTAAACTACAAAATCCAAAAATTGCAACAAAAAAAGCCTCCAAAAGAAATTGAAGGAGAAAAGAGTAACTTTTAAAAGGCTTTCCCAGGAATTGTAGAAGAAATGTTTAACCTAAGTAGATTAGATTTGGTGATCTCACTGTACATTGAATGCTGTCTGGCATGGCTGCGTTTTGCCTCTTGTGTGAACGCTCACAGTACACCAGCTCGGGACGACTGCAGGTTCGCCGGACAAGTTACATTAATCCCTGAATTTCTCTGTTGACTTGTTATATTATTTTAGTACGAGCTATAGTAATGAACCGTAATGTGTAGTCAACTATAGATTTTGAGGTTCGATTATTTGCAGACTGTGCCTGGCACAGCCTGTCTGTCCGATGTCTCCCCCTTCCAACTTCCACCCAGGTTGAAGAAGTTGGATCTGAGTCTAGACTTTGAAGAGAGAGAGAGCGAGAGGCGCGATAATCATCGTCTTTCTTCAATGTCCTCACGTGAATGCAGTGTCGTCAGTTCTTCCACTAATAGCGTACTTATGAACGTAGCCAGTGGCCAGCCTTGTGGCTTCATGTACTCTCAGTACGAATCGGTATTTTATTTTTTAAAAATTCATTTTTTCATATCGAAAATTTGGCGAAATTTAACTCAAAAAATAGCATAATTAGTCGAATTTACACTATGGAAAAAAAAATTTCAAAATTTTTCCCAATTTATTTTTCAAGAAAAAAGGGAAAATTCAGCAGAAAAAAAAACACTGCAATGGATGGATGGACTTTTGACGCTAATTTCTGTCTTGACATATGTAAAATCATTACCAGTGAACTGACAGCCAAAGCTTGCCCCATGAAAATGGATGGTTGGTTGATGTGGGGCAATGTTTTTTTTGTCAATTTTTTGATATAGTCAAAGTGACAATCATCTGGAGGAAGATTTAGCCAAATTTGGCAAGAAGCTAAATATGAAGTAAAATTTTAAAATCATCCTTTCATATTTTTGGCTACTTTACTCAACCATGTATACTTGAATTTTGGTCTAAATCTTGCTATTGAAAATCTTAAAAAGCACTTGATTTAAGCATTTTTAATTTCGCCTTTTGGCTAAACAAGTAAGAGAAAGGCTTTCTCTTTTGGGGGCAGGGGAAAGGGAGGTACTTCCAGAAAAACTTCACAGGCTTTAATGGAAGGAACTTCCAGTGACTGTGATCAGCTGCAGTTGCATCAGCCAAAACCCCAAATAAACACTCCAGTGACCAGTCAAGAAAACCATACAGCAGACTTCGCTGTACCCCATGAAAAGGCCACACAAACACACCAAACCAACCAACCAACCAGTCCAGCCAAGAAATCATACACTAGTGACTAAATACGGGAACACAGCCGACATTGGGTGTCTCCATGGCAGAAAAACATGGCAGACATGCGAGCCCCAAGCTGAACCCAACAGCCCCCACTACTACACCAACAACAGACCAGTATGTATTATGTACCGTGGACTATGTAACTTGCAAGAGTCTCCTCATAACTCGCAATACCCTCAGTGTGCTCTGCTGCTGGTTACTGGAAATAGCTGAGGCATTGGAGCGCCGAGGCTATTTCAGTAACTAGCAAGTAGTGACAAGCTTGAGCCAATTCCTGGATGTAACTAGTGTCCTTAACATCCATAATCTACTCAACACATAGATGTGATAACCTTTTTATCCCTACATCAAATGGATATATGTGGATCACTTTTCATCCAGACATGTAATGAGATACATGCAGCTTAAACTTAGTATGGGGACCTCTTTGGTCCTTTCATGTCTAACATGAGTTTTTCCTGGATTAAACTTTCCCATGGGGAATGGGATGTCCATCAGGAAGAGACATGTGAACAAGTCAGTGCCTAAACCTGGTTATGTTTGGAGCTCCAGATCCGTCCAGGATTTGAGGACGTCACATTAAGGGTACCAAGATGTGTGAGCAGTTCAATGTCAAGCTGAGATTGGAGTCCTGACAAAATTGAGGGTTTGAAGAATTCACAATGCACTTGTCTACAGCTCTCAATCTGTTGAAATGGGTACAACTGAATAATATGAAGAATATTAACTTAAAAAAGAACGTGTTAAATTCCAAAATAGTCAGACTGCAACATGGTGCATATTTGATTATGGACACAGTCACGTGAACAAGTTTTGTAAATCATGTGAAGGATGATGGGTTATCAGAGCTTTGCAAGGTTATTAGATTCAGAATTTTGGATGAATGAATGCACATTTCATGTATTAGTTGGGATGTGTATGGATGAATGATCATTTTGAATTGGTTGAATTGATACTAGATGAATGAATTTTGATGGGTAATGAACTAGATTTTGTTTGATTATATCCTTCACCTCAAAACAATAGAACATGTTTTTATGTTCTTAGTAGATTTTTAACCAACACTCATTATTTCTAGTTAAATGTTTTATGAACTCAACCTCAAGATTCTACAACCATCTTTTTTCATTGTTAATATATCAACAATCTCCCAACTCCAATGGAAGTAGCAAGTTTATTGAAATCTAGTGTATCATTGGTTGCCTTGTAAATGTTCAACAAAGATTTAGTTACTAGATTGTCTAATAGTTTGAGGTGAATACACTCTGGAGTATCTCTACTAGTGAGGTTGCCCAGAGATTATTGTGTCGAACTTGAAAAACTTGAGAAACTGCCCTCTTTAAGGTGCTTTGACAAAACTCAGTGACAGGTAGGGAAATAAAAACTGTAGGACAGAAAATTCAAAGGTGCCAATAATGCATAATTTTACATATGCACAAAATCAATCTAAAAGTGTTAATTATTATTCTGTATACAGAATTTTGACATGTTGGGGTAATTTCATGTGGAGATTAAATATGCTATGTATCTAACCACACATCAATGATGCAACACAACTGCACACTTAAGCAATATTTGCAAATGCCATTGGAGTTCTTGGGCAATTGCAAATGGAACATAGGTTAAGATATTTCAACCTTGTTTGAATTGTCAAATTGGGACATTCAAATTCATTTTGGTCCTGTCATTCGGAAAGTTGAACATGTACAATTATCTAGGTTAAAGGATGCTAGCTTTTGTTGTGCCAGCTGGTAGTGACTTGGCTTCTCAATGATGGCCATGGCATTTACGTGACACCTACACAACAATTAGGACTTTGAGCATAAATATGCACATTTTTACGTCTACATTACATGATAGGATGAGTATTGAGGTCATGCTTGATTAGGTTTTTCCATTGCTTAAAAGTCTATTTTCCATTCTCCAACCTTCTTTTATACATTGCTAAAACCTAATTGAATGTCTAGAATCCTTCAAACTTGAATTAAGGTTGGCAACTCCTCTAGCAATTTGTAAATCACAAATTGTTTGGCCATGCTCTAAGGATTTTATATGTATCAAATTTGGAAATGACTGTTGAGACAACACATGGATCATTGTATTGGCACAGGATAACAAATTACAATCATCACCAAACCTTTGATTTCATTAGAGATGGACAATTAGACATTTGAAATCTTGAGTTGAAAAACACTACTTGTATGTGAAAGGAGTTATTATTCTGGTACCAAAAGTACTAGGATGGGTTACCAACCATTAGATCTGGTGTAGGGTGTAAGTATCCTATACCTTTCAAAACAAAGCTGTACTCTAGTATGTATGCAAGAGGTTTGCAGTACACTGGATTCAACCCAGATTTCAAAGTCAATCTTGCTTGAGCTAATTTTCCTGAAAAGTGACCTCTGCAATCCTACGGTTAGGAGTTGGGACTTCAGATCTGGAGATCCTATCACATAGGTTTGATCTTTGATCTGCCATTCTTGCTTTGCCTAAGGGGTTAGAGGCCCCTATGAGCTCAAACAGAAAACATAATATTTCATACACAAAGGTTTGCATGTGTGCAGTTAACTGGTAGTTAATTTCCAGTTAAAACTATCCAAAAACCAACTTCACAGGAGCCAGAGAAAACAAACTCTTTAGTAATATCAAGACTCTATTCACATATAATTGGAAAACAGAAATGTAAATTTGTTTTAAAGCTTTCAGGGTTCTTTTGGGAGCCTGTTTTATCATGAAGGTAGGTAGGTCCTTAAAACTAAGAACGACTTATAGGGAGTGAAGATAATGTTAAGAAAATGCCACAAACTATTCTAAAGCAAGTTCATCACAAAAACCCTTACCATGTTTCTAGGCCTCCAATCTTAAACATGTGGAATGAAATACATAACCTAAAAAAATCATCAAATATAGGTGGTATAAAATGGATAATTGGATAAGGTACAAACTACAAACACCATGACAAAACCAAAAATCACAAATTATCTTGTTGAGGTCGATTAAAGACTCTTACGACTATAACCATCCTTCTTGCAAAAGTGGAATAGGGTAGATTAGAGGTTGACAAAAATATCTTAACCTAGTTTTAGTCCAAATTCTCTTTAATTGAATACACTAAAACCCACCACAATTTAAACTCATCATCTTACATATGTGGGTTCACTTTGCACATAGGACAAGGTAGCTCCACTTACAAAGTCCTACAATGATCATGAATGTCCTCATGTCTAGATCGTGAACATGTCGCACAATGTACTACGTTGAGGTAGTTGAGGTAGTTAAGGATAAGTTTAAGGACTACAAGTCCATATCAAGAACCAAGTCTCCAGGCCTTGGAAAGAAGAGCTTAGAAAAGCTCTTCAAGTCCTCGATTGTCCTGCAGAATGTGAGAGGCTAGCACTGACTTTGTGAGCACAATGGACAAAATATGTCAAATGACTATACATCATGTCAGCTGCACAATTGGTAGTTTCCGAGAGGGCAGCATAGAAATTAGATCCTATTTAACATTTAAGATAATTGGGATCATGTATTTGGAGACCAACATCCAAGATCAAGAATAATAATTACCATCACCCCAGGGATGTCTCAAGGCATGACCAGCAGGGACATTCTGTGGGTAGAACAACAGAGAGGTTGCTCCCAATTGGATTACATGACCTGGCCATGCACCAGCCATTGGAAACCCCTTGTGGATGAACCACAGCTGGAACATTGGTAACCTATTCCATAAACCCTCCTATTTCCAGGGCACATTAGTTAATTAGCTGGGCTAATTATCATACACAACTTGGTAGATAAAGCAAGTGGTTACTATGTAGGTAGAGGTAAATGTGTAAGGCAGTTGATGACTACTAGGTAGGTATGTAAATACATGTGGATGGTTATGACATCTATTTGTTATTGGACAGGAATTCAACCAAAAAAAGTTTTCTGTCCACATACCATCCATCCTGCAGTGTGTGCTGCTGGGTGGCCTCACAATGTTCTCCTGTCCAAACTCTGGCCTCCTCAACATGGCAAGGACTTGTTACCAGAGCCCTCACCAACTTGGTGGTAGGGTTTATTTTTCCCAATTTTGTGATGTAGCTACACAGGAGATCATCCGCAAGAGGAATTAGCCAAATTTGGCTACCAATTCAGAGAGGAAAGTAAAAAAATTTAAGAATCCTGCTATATTTTGGCAACCTACTAGAACCCATTGTCCAAATATGGCAATTTCAGGGAAATTGTTTTTGTGTAAAATCCTCAATATCTAGTAACTTTGGTGCATTTTTTCATAAAAATCTTTCGTATAAGTCACACTGGATAATTTTGTCAGTCACTAAGTGGCAAAAATTTGGACTATAAAGAAAACAACAGAACTGCAACTTGGTGGGTCAAATTTCCATTTTCCAAAGCACATCCACGTCTATCATTCAGCAGTCCAAGCGGTTAACCATTGTTAGTATTGGTATCGAATATGTTGGTAGTATTGGTTTCAAATATGGCCCTATTATGAGACTGCTTATAAGTTTCTTGTCTCTTATTATGATAGTTCCTTCATTTAGGCCTTGGATCTCATGTCATTTACCAGTTTTGGCACATTTCAGGTTTCTGTACAGGTGCAGATTTGGGTTCGGATCTAGCTCTGGGTAAATTTGACAGGTCTACATGAACCTGGAATTGGCCAAGAATCAGACCTGGTGGACCTACATGGACCCAGACCCAGCCAAGAACCGGATGTGGGAAGTTTTAAGGTTTTTTACAAGGTCCAAGTCGTAGGGTTATGTAGGGGCTAGGGTCCTAGGTTTAGATAGGGTTTTTAGTTTCTAAGTTTTGGGATCCTAGCCTTCAACTTTGACATATAAGGGCATCTCCAATGGCAATGATAAAATCATGGCCTTTACATGAATATGTTATGAATGACGGTGTTCCTTATGTTGTTCTGAGGTCCTAATTGGGCTAGTGTAGGTGGAGGTCACTTTTGATTACCTATTCCTTACATTGTTCTCTATTGTTTGTCTTGGGAACATGTTGGGGAACATTTTGAGAACTTTGGTAACCCATTGGGAAGTTAAAGGACCTTGGTGAGAACAACATGGGAATCTTTTGAGAACACCAAAAAGAATTTAAATCAAAATTGCTTTGAAAAAAAACTTTGGAACCATCCCCAAGAATAAGTTGAAAACAGCCTTGACCTAAATCTAGATCTAATTTTTTTTTATAAAGGTTGGACCCATTGAACGTGGAACCATTGGTCAAGAAAATTTAGTGCTGCCATGAAACCAATGGAATTTGGTTTTCCAGAACAATTCTCTAAACCTGTTGGTCAAGAAATTTTTGACCCACCCCTGGAACCAATCCAGGGTTTGGATTGTTGAGAATATTAATTGTCTAGACTTGGAACCAGAGAATCTTCCATTTAAATTAAAAACTACAACTAAAATTAATAAAAACTCTAGAACTGGACAACCAAAGAACCAGAATTAATAGTTTTTACAAGTGACTGATCCACGACGAAGCTCCGAGCTCTGACAGCGTTCTCGTTAGATCAGTGCTGAAAGCTGATAACAGAATTCTGCGTTTGGCGAAAGGGGTAGCTGACGAACGGCCGACCGCTACTCCATGTCAGGTTGAAAGAGAGAGAGCGGTACGTCAAACTGAAACAAGAGTGGTTCTGAGTGGGAAACATCTACTATATCCAGAAACAACGCTTCAGGGGCTTGGCGTTTAGGCACCCGGCGAAACTGCCGGGTCTGCAAGCTGGGACCCCTCTCTGCTGCCATGCGTGACCGCCAGAATCGGTGGTCGGACAGAACGTCAGCACGCCGCCAACGCTTCTAATGTACCGATTCCGGCGTTCGGACTTGGGAGCTTTCGGCGCAGAACCTACGTGAGAAGGATGGATGTTGTATTGCCTTTGATTATGAATTGCCGTCAAATTGTAATATTATCCATTCCTTCCTTATGTTTACATTCATTCAGGTTTTGTTGGCTCCAGACAGTTAATGCTCCCTTCGGTTCATCCAATCGTTAAAAGCTTGGATGTTCATCCCGGGTCCCCCTCTTCGTGCCTGATATGGAGGTGGAGTTGCCACTTGATTCTGCACATGAACTGTTAATTACACCCCTACTGTCAACACCCAGAAACCATCTCCTGCAGCTAATTCTGACCAAGCTCCCTTAGTGAACTTTATGGCCTACCAGAATCAGCCACAGGGCCGCCAACCGTTCTCTTGTAAGTGGCATTTCAAGCACGACGCTAAACACTCCCTTGCACAGGACACTCTCATGGTTCTGTTGTTGGGTTCGAATAATGTTGGCACTGTACATAGGTCAAATAAATTAGAATACCACATCAACCCAATGGATGAACCAGGCTACTAGTTTGTATGCAGCCTGACTCTTGAATGGTTGCGAGTTCTAAACTGGTGAGCCATTGCAGGACATGCAGGACATATAGGATTAACAAATGTGATAATGGACATCAAGAATTGTGCAACCATATGCAGGACATCGTCCACTCACACCCACAAAGTTCATAGGGGGTGTTTGATGCCCCCAACATTTCAAGGTCATCATTGAAGCATTAATTGATAGATGGATCTATAGTGAAATCTCCAGTTTAGACAAACTCGAGGTTGTCGTCCACTAGCAAATTATAGTGGGAATGGGGGAACTCAGGGTCAATTCCTGTCAGGGTTCCATGTGCATATTGTCAACTACCATTTCATTGTTTTCACCCTGCCTACCCTACCCAGTACCCAGAAAATGAATTTTCAACCAAATCTCTCTAATTTCCTTAATCTGACTCCATAATGAGTGAATTTGGTCCTGAAGAGCTTCGGAAGACATTCATCCTGAAGTATTAATAATTAAATCAGTCCAGCAGGAGCATGATAGACATGCACCCAAAAACAACAAAAAGTTTGATGAAATTTTCATAAAGTAAAATGTCAAACATCATGTTCATTCTTGGGATCTGAGTACAATTGGAGATCTTAATTTCATCCCAAGGGTAAGCACCAGAATCTTTTGCAGGGCACATTCCCAGTTGGATCAGTTTGGGTCACATGATCACATGACTTTTTTTCCTACTATTTTACTAATTTAATTAGAATGTACATAGGACAAGTTTAAGTAAGCAAAAAACAATAGTTCTTCAAATCAAGATAATTTACATATGATGATTTTGTCTTTTCATGTGTGTTGGGCCCTGACTTTCCATAAGTTTCTATGAACAATGTGATATGGTTTTTTGGTTATAGAATTATTTTGTGCACATCTGATCAGCACATGGCACTACGAATTTCAAACCCAAATGAATACAAAGCAAGTATTTAATTAATTGAGTTTAACGTTTGTGACTGGATTTGGGACACATGCATTAGGGACATGACTGTAAATTCAGTGTCCTGCACAGCTTTTTGTTCTTAATGGTAGAAGAGAAAGTTGCAGCAGATGATGGGAGTGGAGTAGTAAAGAAGTGGGTAAGCCTTTAACATGGGCAGTGGCGGCGCATATGGTAACCTTTCTTGAACTCAGGTTTAATTGACAGGGGAAAGTTGTTGTTGCTTGTCCCTTGATCAGGCTGGACTTTCCACTCTTTTCAAACTTTTTAATGCTCCGGGCTATTTGTCCGAGCCTTATCCCTTCATCAGTGCTGACACTCTCTGACAACTGACTTCATCAGTTTCCCATTTACGCGCATTCTCATCGACCAAGCTGCTGGGCCCTAGCTAATTTTCTTTTATAGATCCCACAAGCTGCAGCAATGATCCAGCAGCAGCCGCAGCGGCATTTAACAGCTCTTGTAGCATCAGACCACAGCTGAAGTTCTTATCAGCAGTAGATTCTGCTAGCAGGCAACTGGTACATTAAGACGCTGCTGTGATAAGAGTTTGAACTTTGAAGTCTTCTAATATTCATCATTTCCAAGGCCGCTTCGACTTAGCTTTTTGCAGAATCAACGTACCCCGCTGTAAGCTACTTCTCTTCTGAACTTTTGATCTATATCAGAAGGTGGTAGTGCTCACTTCAGATAGAAATGTTTTGTTTTGGCATATTCAACGTGTAGTGAACCCCCATGATTCTAGCTGAATAAATCTGCGAATCACCATTGCTGCATTGCGAGATCATGTCATGGGTATGCCAGAAGCAGCTAATTATAAATGGTTATCTATTCAAGATCTGATCAACTTAATTTTGTTATAATGTCAGTGTTGCGAGATCGTGAAGTGAATTCTAGTAGGCGATCATTGTAATTTGGACTTTCTTCTGCTGTACAGAAAATCGATCATGGCGCGGTTCATCTCGATATCATTGCCAACCGCAGTAGTTTGCAGTTCGCTTGTAGCAGTATTGGTCTTGTTGCAGCAGCTCGCGAATGCACAACTAGACGCAGGCCCCTGGCAGCAAGCGCATGCTACATTCTACGGCGGTAGCGACGCTGCTGGAACAATGGGTATGCTCAAGCTTATACTGGTGATGTCTGCAAGCTTATCATGCATGCAATCCAGGTCTGCACTGCATTCAGGCAATTGTATAATGACCAGCAGTGTGGTCATTGGAATCTAGATTGGTCTTGTGTAGTGATCGGGAGCGTGCTGAATGGATCTCATGATGTGGGTTTTGTCTGGCAGGTGGTGCATGTGGATATGGCAATCTTTATGGCGCAGGATATGGTACCAACACAGCAGCTTTGAGCACAGTCCTTTTCAACAACGGAGAGAGGTGCGGAGCCTGCTTCCAGATCCAATGCTACGGGAGCAGATGGTGCTTGCCTGGTTATCGGAGCGTCACAGTAACTGCAACTAATTTTTGCCCACCCAATCCTTGGGAAGCCAGCGACAACGGAGGATGGTGCAACGTCCCCAGGCCGCACTTCGATATGGCCGTGCCTGCGTTCCTTCAGCTTGCGGAATACGTCGGCGGCATTGTCCCTGTCAACTACAGAAGGTGGGAAGGAATTCTTCTCAGTACACTGGGTACCTATGACCCAACTTTGTTGTTGTAGACTGTAGTGTACAATCGACAACGCGAAGGTTTGGGGGACCGTCAGGAATTACCGTGTCTCTGATTGTGAAGATGCTAGAAATGTTTTGCAGGGTCCCATGCTTGAAGAGCGGAGGGATTCGCTTCACAGTCAACGGGAACCCATGGTTCGATTTGGTCTTGGTGACCAACGTTGCCGGCGCTGGAGATGTGACGGCAGTGTCGATCAGAGGAGGCTATGGACCTTGGATTCCGATGAGCCGCAATTGGGGCCAGAACTGGCAATCCAATGCCAACTTGGTAGGCAAGAGCTTGTCCTTCATTGTCACCACCAGCGACGGCAGACAAGTCGTGTCTACAAACGCCGCTCTATCCAACTGGTATTTCGGTCAAACATTCGAAGGCTCTCAGTTCTCAACTTAGCTCAGATCAGCTCAACTCAACGAATGGCGCCGGCGATTAAACATGCAGACAACAAGCAAACCATATTTACCTGAATGCTGAAACTGCGGATTCAGCTAAAGTCTGAATCTTTCTGCAATGCAAAACTGCAGATCTAAGCTTACCACCCCATGATATTTATTACATCCCGCATCGAATATTGTAAAATCGACCCAATGGATCCAATCCTGGTCTTATACAGCTCATCTTATTCATGATCTCTCATACTCAAAAAAATGAAACAAATTGTTAGCAAGTTTAGCTTATATTATTCAAGACTTCAGGGATGCTGAGGCTTGCAGAATGTAAGCCCGCATCATGAATGAGCCAAAAAAAGAAATTGCGTACACAGTAGAACATACATCTAGTAGAATTCACAGTTCAGGCTGATGTCTGTCAACTGGTTTCATCAGCTTTTGCTGGATCTTATATAACCAGCTCGCACCAGCAAGAAGGCTTTTGAGAAATTTCATGGCTGAATGGAAGAATAAACAAAATCAACTATGTTAGTTATATCTGCTCTTGGCTCCCTGGGGTTGTAAGTTGCTGGATCTAATTTACCTGGCAGTATGAATAATTTTGAGAAACTCCACAGCTAGCTGGGGGTTTGATCAAAGAATAAAGAAGTATGGCTACCAAAACCCTTTCTTTTTTTGGTCAAGTGGTGAGGACACAGTTTTCCATTGGGTTTCAGTTACCTAGCTAACCATAGTGGGTAGCTTACCTAGTTACTGACAACCTCTAGCACTTACTTAGGTACTAGGTAACCATCTACATGTTCCTACCTACTTTCAGTAGCCACTGTCTTACCTACCTACCTACCTCCATGACCTAATTTTTATAAGACAGCTTACCAATGTGAAACCCAATGGATCAATTCAGTTAGGGTGGTTCATTCACAACAGAGTCATGATTCATAAGGAGCTGTGCTGGATGGTGTGGTGATGGCTGTTAGTTCACTCTGGTGAGCAGGAACTTGCTTTGATGCAGTTTGAGCAAACCAAGAGCCTTGCTTATCTCCTGGACTTCACCAAGGAACAGAAAGAGGTGACATTTTGGAGAAACAGCAGTTTTGTTTAGGTTTTTAGATTTATAACAGTGTTCCAGTGAGTTTTAGAACACATTTGCTCAATAGACAGAAACTTACTGACATTGGACCTCTTTGACATTGATTGTGTGCGTACTGCAACTTTGGTTTCTTGTGTTCATCACTCAACTTTAGACCTAGGTTTTGACAGGCCAAGCCAAACAGGGTTCACAAAAACATTTTTTACAATGTTGACTATTTACTGCAGCAGCAACTTCAAGGAATATGGTGTGGAGTCCAGTGTTTTTTCAGTCAATTTTTCTGTGATGTAGGCAAAGTGGTGATCATCATAAAGAAGACTTAGACTAAGTTGGCTATAAATAAGATATGAAAGTAAAAAACATTTAAGCACTGACTTCTTTTTTTTTTGCGTCACCTTTGTCACCAAGTCATGGCAAAAATTTGTGAAAAAACCGAATGCTGACATTGTTAGCTGAACAATTCAATGCTGTGTGACGATTTCTATTTTGCAGTTATAGGATGGTGTACTGTAATGCTAGAAGCTCAATTTGGTTTACCTTTGGCAAAGCAAAGGGGTGAGGTTAATCTTTGAATGTTTTGTAGGCATAGGATGTCAGGAGTGATTGCAACTAGCAGATGTCTAGACCTGTCTGCAAGAAATAACTACACCTAAACCCAAGTGAGTGTGTGACTTTTTTTATCAGTATTACAAGATAGCAACTACATCGAGGCATTTGCGGGTCAACTGCAACCACATAGCTTCACTTGAGAAATTTGGTACTTATGGACCCTTTGGCAACTATGTTAGTATGTGGGTGCATTGAAGTAGCAAATTCCAGCACGTTTTGGCCCACTGAAACCCTTCAGTTTCTTTTTGTTGGCTTTCACCTTATACATGAGCCCCATTGCCTCTGTCCGATTTGCAGCCTCAATATCGATGAATGTGGTAAGATTAGTGCCATGATCTAGAGAAGTTGTCTGATGATACAACTATGTGATTGATATGGTGCTATAGAAAAGGAACAGATACAAGCTCTTTCGATACAAATATTGACCTGTTTGTAGCACTGCAGTTCACATCGCCATCACCTCATATCAGCAGCAAAGAACCCAGTCAATCTTTTAGGGCTAGTTCCAGGATTTGGCACTCATCTGATGGTGTACACTGTATATACCTGATGGATACAGGAATTATACCGTCAGTGAGGGACACAACAATGTTACAAAGACAATGACTCTGTTTAAATGATTCAAAGAATAGTAGTATCAAATCACAACCATTGATGTAAACTGCCTCTATCTTCCAGATTTTGAGCTTCTATTAGTTTGTGCTGTGAAGATTCTTCTTTGTTTTGTTGGCTTCATAGAGCTTTGTGTTTTACTCTTCCAAAAAACTATTGTCTTGGGATTTCTTACTTACATTCAATAACTGAATCAGACTCTACTCTCAATTCATAGGAACATATCTCCTAGATTTCGTTATTCGTTGCCCTTTTCCAAAACAGCTACAAGCTTAGGTCACACATTGTGCACAACAATTGCGATTCTGCGACGGGAACCCAATGTGAGGAGGGGGAAGCAACCCCTTTTGCTAATCAAAAATCAAATAGTGTGACCCAAGGAGGAATTTCCAATGGAGAATAGCATCCCAATCCATGTGACACCAAACCTCAATGAGTAACTCCTCAATCTGAGACTGTTTGCTAGAGCCCCTAGACTTAGCATCTTTACTAATAACAGACCAAATAGCTAAACCTAATTTCAGCAATAGAAATCCAAGCCCATTTGCAAATCTCCCTACTTAAGTAGTAACTGCTTAAAACAAGCGTACACTGCTCCTAGCAATCATCTCATAATATTCCTCCACCATCTAATAATAATCATCCACCTGGTGATGATATATTAATCTCATTTTTCAACATGTTATTAGTGGAGAAATAATACCCAACCATTGTCCCCTCACTCACAAATCCCAATAGAATTGTCTTCATGAAAAAATAAATTAATAGCAAAAAGTTCTCCAAGAACTAGAACATGAAAAGTGATTAAGAAACCCAAAAGATTAATTGAAATTATTGAAAGCAAGTCTACCCCCAAAAAGTCTCAAAGAAAACATTGAAAGCCTTGGCAACTAAACATAACCCCAAATTCCAAAAACATATGATTTAATTGCCATGAGTCTCACAATTGGAAAGTTGCCATGAACTTCGAGTTGTAATCTTTAGAGAAAATTAATACTTGGACTTATATGACTTTGCCAAAAGATCGAAAACCAATCATTTCAAAATGGAATTTCACAAATCAAATGACAATATAGATAAATACAAAGCTAAATTGGTTGTCAAGGGATACACACAAGTTTTAGGACTTGATTTCATAAATATGTTCCCTCTAACTTTAAATTTTAAGTTTCTCATAATTTTAATATCTTTAGCTTCTCAATTTGATTTGGAAATTTCAACATTTAAACATTAAGATTTCCTTCTAAAATGGTATTTTAGATTAAGACATTTAAATATATGATAATTCCTAAAGAATGTCCAACATCATAGTTTCTAAATCACATAAATCCTTATATGGGTTAAAACAACCACCATTAATTTGGTACCAATGACTTGTTACCCACTTTGTTCAACAAGGTTTTAGTCAAATAGAATCCAATGTCCACATTTATGTCAAAATATATATATTGAAAGAGGTTTCATTGTTTTGGGAATTTATAATGTGAACAATGGCATTAATCTTAGCAATAATATGAAGTTGACATGTATGAATTAAAAGAAAATTTGAAAAAAACAATTGAAATTATGAATGAAGGTGATCTCCATAACATACTTGGTATCAAAATCATCTTGAACCATGTGGAGGCCTTTATATTCATCTACTAAGAGATAAATCTATCTCTATGGTTGAACACTTTACAATGAATAATTGTAAACATATCAAGGTGTAATCACAAAAATAGGAATCAAAATAAAGTGTAACCAATGCTTAATTTTTCATGTTTTAGTATTAAAATTTTGAATAATCTTACAAGTCATTCAAAAACATTTATGACAATGTTTATAATATATTATGAGAACATGTGGTATGATTTGGAATGGGCAAATGATGTCAACATTAAATGATCTACAATTGATCTTATTGATTTCTACTTGTAGAATCGAAAGAATAATCACATGGGCAATTAAAACGCATATTTAATTAATTCTAGACTTTACAAAAGTCCAAAAATACCAACACATCATTTACACCATGCAAATAATGTGACCTTCAATTACAAATATGACCTAGTGGCCACCAAGTTGTTAACTGCATCAAAAGATTTCAAGAAAACAACAAAAAACATATAGGTCAAACATCCATGTTACACCTTGTGGCCACCAAATATTAGCAATAGCAAAATGCATCTTTACATCCATCATCAAATTACACCTTGTGTCCACTATATCTTAACCATAAAAAAAAATTTAAACAAGTAATAAAATACATCTTTACATCCATCATCAAATTACACCTTGTGGCCACAAGGTTTTTGCCCACAACCAAAAATAAAATGGAATCATTAACATAATAAAATTAACACAAATCAACAGAATCTACTAAAAATTTAAAATACAATTTGAAGTTTGAATTAAGTTAGTGCCCAACTTGTTGATAACTCTTAATGTAAACAAAATTGAAAAAATAAAAAAATTCCAACAAACATATTAATGGAATAAATAAAACGTATTTGTGACATACGAATTGAACTTAATTGCCAACTATAATTTTATCATAAATGAAAGACTACTTTAAGTAACCGTTAAAAATGCAAATCTTAATAGTAAGGTCAATTACTCCTCTTCTTTGAACTTTTGTGATGGTCCATGGTCAAATATGCAATTATATTTGCGTTATCTCGAAATAAAAATCCTAATGACAAACATTACTTTTTCCATTTCAATTTGCAAACATCATCACGTAGTCTACGAACAACAATCATAACTAGTTACAAACAAAACTTAGTGCCAACAAAAGAAAACATGTAACATAATTTTTTCAACATATAATATAAGAAATGATTTAAAAGATCAAAAATGAAAACAGATGAAATGATTCAGAGTGTGTACTCAAAAAAGGTTGGGCATTGATAGGATTGACGTTGTCATAATTCATATATTGCATGAACCAAAAATAATTTTGCAAATAAGAGGTTTGGAATACTTGACAAAAACATCATAATGATCTCGAATTGTGTTCGTCAAAGGTAATTTAATTAAAGCTAGCCATAAATGAGATGCCAAATCCAATAATTGCACCTTATTCTTTGATAACAACTCACCCTTGAAGGACTCTAAAAAAAGACCACTCCATTTCGGATTTTGAAGTGTTTTACAAGGTTCACCTTCAATTAACAATGTTTGATTTTCGCTCCCATAAGGTAACCCACAGCAACCATAGTACACACGCTTCAAATCCTTCAAATAATAATAGGACCCAAGAGAAATTTGACTAGAAGTCTTTGACCATTGTTCACATCCCAAACTAAAGACAAAATAATCCAAGAATGTATTTGAAATCAACATTGGAAAAACCTCAAGCATATCCTCTAGTTTCATACAAGACCAAATTGCGATGTAAAAGTTTCAAACGCATGAACAAGAAAATGCTTCACTCCAGCTCTCACTTTGACTTTGCTCTTATCAATATTTCTTCCAAAAATTTGAGAATTCCCTTGCATAATAACGAATTGAAGGAAATAGCAAATACACTATTCATGCTTAAATTAATAATTTTTTGGGCCTTGAAAGTCCTGAATGTACACATGAATGCAAATATATACATTCATTCACTTGGGTTCAATGTAAACAAATCTTGAACTACAAAAAAACCAAAACATGCCTCAATTCAACACACGCAAGCACAAAATATTAGGGCACTATGCACACCTTCAAAATTCAACTCATGATCAAATAACAATGACCAATCAAGAATATTGTTGTTGTGTTATACAACACGTTGACTTGCCCCAAATTTAAAAAATTATTTCAAAAAGACATCACATGTGGGCACTAGGTGACATTATAGCATATTAAATAAGACAACAATAGAAAGTTGGAACTAAACACATGCAACAAGACCCTAGTGGGCACCAAGATAATTCCAACAAGACCCCGGTGGCCACTAGGCCAAATCCAACAAAACCCTAGTGGCCATTTTACCAAATTCAATAAGACCTTGGTGGCCATTAAGCCAATTCCAACAAAACCTTAATGACCACCAAGCCTATTCAACAAGACGCTAATAACTTCAAAGCCAATTCCAACAGGACCCTGACGCCCACTAAGCAATATATCTAGAAGTTCTCTACATCCATAACTTATTACCATGAAACTAAATATGCACAATTTATAGCACCTGAACTGATAATATTTGATTTACATTCAATAATAATCAAACAAATAAACATCAAACAAGAAAAATTCAACAATGTATAGGACATAATACATAAAAAACTAAATAAAATATTTCACCTCTTTTTATTTGCAAGTTTAGATCTCATCTTGTTACAAAAAGCATCATTACATTTGGAGGAGCAAGGTTCAGCCAATTTCTCATACCAAAGGTCAAAAGGAAGAACGTGTCTAATCCTCTAAAAAGGATTAGACTTTACAAATTTACAAACCTACATTTTGGAGAAATGCAAGGCTTCCAAGTAAGGGAGAACAATTCCAAACAAATAATCACCATCTGCTTGGGACCAGTAAAATGTCTCAAGAAAAATGGCATTAAAAGGAGGATTAAATAAACTCTTATAAGGGGTGTTATTTACAAGTAATGTATTTTCATAGTTTGTACCCAAAAAAACACCAAAAACTGTGTTTAGGTTTTTATGGAGAACAAGCGTGCCAAGCTTTTTAGGGGAAAAATGTTCATTTTTGAAGCATATCGCTTGGTCTACTATTCTTGAAGATTTGAGGTGAACAGTAGTTCTTTTTTTTATTATTTCTGAGTGCTTAGAGAAATTTCTCTTCATCTTAGAATACCATATGTACATAATGAATTTTATTACACAACTAAAGAGGAACTTTTTTAACCCAAGTCGCAAAATCACTGGTTGAGATTTGGTTGGACCTTCCCCTATTACTACTAGTATTCCATTCAAGTCAAAAATCAAATGGTACTCATTCACCTTCAATTCACCTAGAGATTTTTCCAACAATCAAGATGTCATCGCAATTTTCATGCAATATTTGGTTGGAATGTGGATCATTGTAAATGTGTCCTTAACATTGAAAATTTATTTGCAGATAGCTACATCAACCAATCTTATCATCTAGTTTTCTAATGATGGGGATGGACACTAAACCTATGATTCCACCAAATACACGCATTGAAAAGAAAACCCTTACATTGAGAAAATTAAAAAAGACTATTTTGGCAAATTTTGCATTACTTTGAACTTTCAATGGTATTAGACAAATATTCGTGACAATCCATGACTATTTTGAACTCTCAAAGATATTGGACAAATATTCATAATGTCATGAAGTTCAAACTCTTAACTCCTTATTATCAAGTTCAATCCCCTTAAGTTGTATTTTAGTAATGTATTTATATTTACCAGCACTCCAATAGCAATAAAATAGCTTCACACATCACAAAACTTATAAAATTGTTTCCAAAAAATATATATTGAATTTTTAAATATAGAAGGTAGCATTACCATTTCTCAGCTTTAAAAGTACAAATTTTTGAGCTTTTTTCTTGTCTAGCTAAACAACCCTCAAGATAAAAACAACATGTTGGGGATTCACCTCCGAATTATCGTTTTGGCAAAAGTGACTTTCCATTTCCAAACCTCTAGAATGATATGAAGGATCTTCCATTGGAGAAGCCCCCATATCTTGGATACAAGGAATGGTGTAGTCATCCATTAAGTCTATGGTCACAATAGTTGCTTCTCCCCACAAATACTAGGACAATTGCCTTCTAATTCATTCTCAGAATTTCCTAAATTAAAACACAAGAAATCAAACACAATTTTAAAATTGAATTTGAATTCCACATACATTTCCTCATAATGCAATAACAAAAAAGATTCAAGAAAGTTCACCATTACTGTGAAAGGAAAGTTTTTCGCCTAAAATTCAATGCCTTGTATCAAAGGGATCCAAGGTTTTGAATGTATTTACATTGTACTTGTGTGGTACAATTCCAAGCCATTTGCACATAAAAGTTGAAGCACATAAAACTCCAATACAATTTTACATATGATAAAAAAAATCATAATTGACCATGGCTAAACAACAAAAATACTAAAATAAGGTACAAGAAATTTTTTTAGAAAGACACTACATTAATTTTAACCTATTTATGTAACCTAGAATATTACATAGTATTAGATAGATGGTCGTTGATTTCTCAAAGGAATAGTCTGTCGCACTATTATCGACAAGCTGAGCAGCCACAACCTTTAACAAAATTTTGTATTTAACGTGATTTGTTTTTATGAATTGGGAAAACTACATTTGGTGGCCACCAAGCGTTTAGAAACATTGTAGGTATCTTATAATATGTTCCATGAGAATGCATAGTGGTCGCTAAATATTTAACAACATCATATTTATCCTTGTGGCTGCCTTGAATTTACACCTATGCATTCATTGAACTAGCTATTGATAAGTTTGGTGCCCACCAGGTGTGTAATGACATTCACATTCAATGGTTAAGCTTAGCAACTGCCAGGCGTGCATGGCAAATTTTTTTTTTTCCATGCCTTATTGAAATATGGCCATGCGACCACCAGGTGATATTCTTGTAGACAAGAGGATGCCAATAATTCACTAGAAATGTACAACACAAATAACACTTTGATAGGCATAACTTCAATTGAAAACCAAATCCTATTGCATATATGACATAGCAAAAAAAAAAAATGCAAATTAAATTACATTTAAAACATAAAAAGGAGAGTTCACAATATCTCATCTTTCTCTGATTTCTTAATTTACAATTATCACATATCTACATTTAACAATCATTAGACATATTTGCAACTATACAACCTTGTATCAACTTAACCATGAAATGTTTTCAAGAGGCTCAACATATCCACATGAGGTGTGACGCTTAATAGTTCCTCACTAGCCTCTTTTTCCTTATTGTCTACATTTATTGTTGGCAAATTTAGCCCTAATGATGATGTTGTTGATGTGTGCGAGATTGAAGATGTCAAAAAGGCTAGCAATTTAACACCACCTTACACCTCTTTTTCAATGTCAATAGAGTTTTCCTTACTTTGAAACAATGTAGAATTATGCTTTCATTTATTCGGAACCTTCTTTTCTTTCACTGTCAATGGATTCCCTTTTTTCTTCGTGCGCCTTACAACACTTGCATTTGATTGGTTTACCTTTGGGGGAGGAAGATTGTCTTGGCTACCAGAAGACTTATCCTATCCTTCTTCAAGCTAATTAGGTACCCCAACCTCAACATCAATTTGAGCTTCATTTGTGATTCTAAAGGCCTCTCTAGGCATTTTTGTCATTACATCTTTCCAAGTCACCCAAAGAGTAATCATAGACAAATTGATGTAATTGTCTCACACCTCTCCCCTTCCATGTCGATGGGAATAATTTCAAGCACCTTACAATTTTTTTCCTAAGGATGTAGACAACATCTAAACTTAGAAAAATATATGGATGTAGTTGAAATGTAGTCAAACATTCAATTTCAATAGCACCATTGAAAAAGTAAAAACTTACCAAACAAACATATGTTACTAACCCCCTTGCCAAAAATGTTGAAACATACAAGATGACCATGAAGTATTGGTAGAATAATCTTCAACTTCTGGCAGTATCTCATACTTATATAAGCGAAGATCTTCTAGGAGGGAGGAAGCCAAATGAGGAATAAATGTTGGTAACTTCTTCATTCCAAGTATATCATGTACATTTGTTCTAATTTTACATGGGAACAAATAAACATATAAAAACACCAACTTTTGCATAGGGCTTTTTGAAAAACTTGTACCCTCTATAGTTCCAACCATGTATTGACCAAACTCAAATTGCACCTTTGTTACAAATATAGAGTTGAGAATAATTATGAATAGGTGCTTGAAAGACTTTCAGTCACAAACACAAACGACCACTTTGAAAGTCACCTTTGCCTCTAACAAGCCAATTATGATGGACTCCCAGTTAGGGCCCTTCCACACAACAAGAGTCTTTTTCAATGTGTGTGTTGTGTAGACCATAGCAATGGAGTATGGTACTTGGTCCTATAAAAATGAAGCCAACATGGGTGTGTTGATAACCTCTTTCAATCTAGCCATACTCCCTACATGATCGAACTTGTAATGTGTATGCACTTTCGACCCACTTCAGCAATGCAAATTAAAACCCAAATGAAGGAGCCTCATTAGATGGGTTTAACCTCATTTTCTTTGAGTAAAAATCCTCAAAAACTTTCGTGTCCAAAATCTAAAAAAACATTTTGTCCATCTTATGTTGCACTTTTAAAACATGCCATTCTTCATCCTTGTATGGTTTTAATTATTTGTTGTTGACTTCGGAAATCCAAAATGAGTCATGATTTCATTCCGAATTATGGCCTTTCTTTTGAATGTCTTGGATTCCTCATGCATGGACTTCAAATCAAGTCTTCCACCATCCTTTGGTCTTTTGTAAATAGTTACTGTCCATGAAATAAGCCCTTGTGCTAGCTTTTCCAATTAGTTTTCCTCAAATTGGTAAAACAACCAAATGCTAATTTTTTAATCGGTTTTGGTGCCTTTGCAGGAACATCACTAGAACCATTTGAAATGTTGCATCTTTTCCACCACTAGGACAGTCTCCTAGAGGTGGAAAACTAAGTCCAAGGAAAAAAGGATTTCATACATTCCTTCATGGACTCAATGTTCAAAACAAGTTTAATGTCTCTTCAAATTATTATAGACAATGAGTTGAGGATTTAGGGAAACCAAAAAGCTAAATACATTGTTAAAATTATGACAATGTTAATGGGGTTTCTCATTTTACCTTGTAATTTTCCAAATGTGAAAGAGACGAATCAAGATTTGGAAGTGGTGTGCCATAGGAGTCCCATATCTGTCATGCATGTACAAGGCTTTTGTGGTAGGATGGATTCATGTTCATGGCACAATCCTTGTTGTTGAAAAGTTTTGAGATTTTGCAAATCTCCACAAAATTAGTGTCCCACATTACCACAATCTGGAATGTGTTATATAGTTTTCACACCTCTAATGACGAATTATCATCCACAATCATTTGTTGTAAAATGAACAGCAAGAAACAACTAAGACAATTCTTTTGTTTGTGGAGAAGTCAATCCAATTCAAGGCAATATAACAACCACAACAATGTAGCCTAGAGGGATCAAAATGAACACACCTTTGTAGCCTCGATGCTCGTCAATAATCAAAAAATGGTGATTTTGAATATCTTCCTAGTTTTTTGGGCATCTTGACATTAGTTGTGTCGAAAATTGGATGGTTACTAAAAGGGAAGCACATAGAGTATTCCTCTCTAATTGTTTTATCAACAAAATGGTATTTGTTTACATTGCACCCTTATCCTCTTTGGCATGCACAATTTTTTCCAATATTTTTTCCTTCTTTTGTGTGTCATTGGGTTATTTTCTCGTTTTCTTCTTTGGACACCACATAGTTGAGCTCTCCCCACCTCCCAATGATGTGAGTGATCTTTCAGCAATCTCTTCTTCAGATTCCATTTTTTCAAGCATCTAAAGTTCGTGAAAATTTGTCCCTTTTTCAACAACGTTCTTTACAGTTTGTAATAGAATGTCACCAATTTTGAATCCTCAATCAAAGATGACGTCATCGTTCATTTTCATACATGGGCAAACATGTTCGACCTATTTTTTCCTCCTCATGCCTTCAAGTGAGACCACCACCATCCCTAATTCATGCCCCCAAACCTTGATTAAGTGGATAGGCATTTTCTTGATAGAATCATGATTCCCATTTTTAATAAAATGGAATTCCAGGTTGTTATTTAAACTGTTCATGACATAAATTGCCCAAGATGACACTAAACTTATGACTCAAAGAAACTAAGCTCTACTTCAATGTAAAGGTCATTAGTTCCAACGTACTTCCCAACGACCTTTTTTAGTAATGGTGGGGGTGTACATGTATGTCAAAACTAGTTCAATCAAGCATCAATTGTGGAAATTGTGCATATTTTTGAAGCATAGTTTTCAATAGAATGATTGACGATTGATAGGCTTTCATTACATTTTTCATAATGCTTATCGATTTTCTATAATCTTGAATGCCTAGGGGCCACTAGGCATTCACGACTACTTTTTGCATTCTTGAATGCATCATGGCTGCTAAGTGTTCATGGCTGCTTTCTACATTCCTAAATGCCTAGTGGCCCCCAGGCATTCACAACTATTTTTCGCATTCATGGATACCTCAAAATCGCCAAACGTTCAAGACTATTTTCTTTAAGCCTAAATGTTTAGCAACCACCATGTGTGCAAGATTGTTTTTTACTATCATGAATGCTAAGCAGCTGCTAGGCATTTAGGACTTGTTTTTGTAATCTTGAATGCTTGGCAACCACTAGGGATTGAGGACTAGTTTTTGCATTCCTGAATAGTTAGCGACCTTTAGGCATTTAGGATTGGTTTTTGCATTCCTAAATGCTTGGTGATTCAGGACTATTTTTTATGATCCTAAATTTATGGTAGCCGCTAAGCGTATAAGACTTTTTTTGTAATCTAGGTGGCCACTAGGCATTTAAGATTATTTTCTACAATCTTGAATGCCTAGGCATGCAGGATTACTTTCTACAATCTTGAATGCCTAGGCATGCAAGATTGTTTTTTACAATTGTGGATGTTTGGTGGTTGCAAGGTGCTCACAACTTCTTTTAACAATCCTTTAGGCCTCGTAGTCACTAGACATTCATGATTGGTTTTTTAATTCTTGAACGCCTGGCGGTCGTGTTCAAGATTGTTTCATGAAATCCTGAACACCTAGTAGCTGCTAGGCATTCAAGACTACTTTCTACAATCGTGAATGTTTGACAATGGCCAAGTGTTTAGGATTGCTTTTGTCAATCTTGAATGCATGGTGGCCGCTAAGTGTGCAAAAATATTTTTTGCAATTGTGAATGTTTAGTTGCCACTAGGCGTTCATGACTTTTTTCAATAATCCTTAACGCTTGGCGTTGGCAAGGCATTCAAGATTTTTTTTTGTAATCATAAACATTTAATGGTTGTAAGGTGTTCATAATTTCTTTCAACAATCCTTAACATTTGGTCGCCAAAAGGTGTTCAAAATTAGTTTCTTAATTCTTGAACGCCTAGTAGCCATTAAGCATTAAGGACTGTTTATTGCAATCCTAAATGCGTGGTGACCGCTAGGTGTTTAAGGCTGCTTTCTACAACTCATTTATAATCATGAATAGGACTAGGTCTTAAGGGTTAAGGTTGGTGGAGGGTTACAAAAGTGAAACTGCCATGGGTTTTAATGTTCATTTGTTCACGAAATCTCTTTAATTTTTTATTTTTTCACAAAATCAATGAAAGGATGTGATTGAATGGATTGAGATTGGGTTGCATAAGAACATATGTTACAGATTAGAGCCTCTGAATGAAATAAGATGGAAATGATTCAAATTCAACTACTCATGACTTAATTTAGATTCTGATGTAAAAAAAAGGTAATACAAGAATGTGAAAAATTAAGAACATTCAAAATGTCAAGGACATTACTAGTCATATTAATGCAGAATTTGATAGATGAATGCAAATTGTCATAAGAGAATGAGATAGAACTGGAGAATGGTTGGCAAAAAGAATGTGGGATAAAATGATAGCAAAAGATATTGTTGAATATAATTATGTTGAAAGGGATATGGCATTGTCAAACAGGAAGTTAATGTGATTTGTAATGAAGATTAAAACAATGTTTCTTATAAAGACATATTAATGATAATTATAAAAATGTTATGCTTACTCTCAAGCTAAATCAAATGCCACTTTTAAATTAAAGAGATGAAAGCATGTGGTTTTAAAAAAGGAACATAAGAGCTTACGGATGGGGTCTCATAACATGAAGACAACAAAATGAAATTGCACACTTGTGTAAGCACAAGATCTCATAAACAAAATATATCGCATAAGGAAGAGAAGTGCACAGGGAAGAGACAAAAACTCCTTTGGTTCAATAGGTGGTTGATTAGATGATTCAACCATCTATGGAATCAGTTGTACTACCATTGTACGAATGAATTCAAAAAATATTGCTTTAAAATAACTTCATATATATTATATTTTTGTTGTTATATGTTATATGAACCAGTGTAGCATATAGCAACAACATATATGCGAGCCACTGCTATATGCTACACTAATTTATATAGCAATGTAGGTGTTGTATGAACCAACACTTACATTGGTACCATGGTAAGAAACGCCTAGTCTTGTTTAGATGCTTGTAAATATTACGAATATCCCTATTTGAAATTAAACTAAAGTCTCTAAGTCAAAATTTAACATTTAAAAAAAAATTACTCAAGAAAGGGAACGTCACGTAATATTTTACAACACTTTGAAGGAAGTAGAATTATAAAGGTGTGAGGATAAGAAGGGAGGGAGGAATGTTGATGTACATGTTTGGAAAGTTCATTAAGAGAAAAAGGCCATTTTTTAACCAACCAATTTTCGACTACATGTCAAGTTCAACTTGCCTTTAATTACATAATTATGTTTATTTCAACAAATTCCACGTGGCCCAGTTCACACCTCAACTTAGTTGACTTTTTGACTAGGTTAGTAAGTGTATGGCATTGACCATCAATACCAATTGACCATTGATTTTTATTTTTAATTAATAAATTCATAGTCAAGTTATAGTGGAGAGATCCACTTTCAAAATTTGTTAAGCTTTATCATGTTGAATGTTTCATTATCTTGGTTAACCTTATTTATGAATGGATGAATGTTGAAAATTTTTAATGGATGAAATAATGTTTATGTTTTCCAATATAGTTCAACTTTGATTTGACTTTAAGTTCAACTTAATTGCAACTTTTTTACAACTTTGTTGTGACTAGTTTCCAACTTTGGTAATTTAAAACCCCCTTAATCTTGAAGTCAATAGCTTTCATTACATTGCACCTTGACATTAGAACCTTAAATTTGTTGGAATTTTTTCTATTTCATGGTGTCCAGATGTGATAGAACATTAAAAGTGGGAGAACACAAACATCTTCGTCTAAATTCATTGGGCATGGTATTGGAATGGTTAAAAAGTGTGGAACATTAAGTTGACATGTCCTTGCTTATTGAAACAAATGTCTACCTCCTATAATTTCTTTTTTAGGATTGTTTTTCAATGCTAAATTGCCTTGATTCATTGAGTAATAATGACTTTTTCCCAGAAAGGAGTATTACACCGACATTATTTGAATTAGTTGTTGCATTTGGCATTGTCCTTCATGCATCCAACATACTTTCAAACTCCCCATAATGTACTCCCCATTAGTGTTTAAGAATACATGTTTGTTCGTGGTTCCTTATGAAATATAACTTTCCACTATGGGTTGGAAAAATCATTAGAATAGAAAACTTGTTAAACTTGTGATGGGAAGACAAATGGTTCATTCAGGCCTCATAATTTTGTAGACTCCTACAAAATATACAAATTAAGCTATTTTGTAGATGTCGTCACCAATAATTTGTGGATGGGTCCAAATAAGGCGCTTCTGACTGCACAATGGCTCGTGCTGCGGCCGGATGTGTATTTGATGGCTCATCAGGCCCATAACTGCTTAAGGATGGTGCGCTGCTTGGCTTGCATGATTCCTTCCAGCGATAGGTGCATCAGGGCAGTGCGGAACGCGTCCAGCTCCCATTTCAGGATCGAAAAGTCGCTCTCGACCGATGTTGTGTTGGGAAAGATGGTCGCGAGGCCACCACAGAATGCGCGGAGACGCTTGAACCGGGGGACACAGTCCCAGGCATCATTGAACAGCGTATTGACGTCGTGCTTGTCAATCACGTTCCGCATGTTCTCGTCGTCACGATACATCTTCACTAAGTCTCGATGATCCGCTTCGATCTCCTCGCATTCGTCGAACGTCCAGAACTTCAGGAGACGGTCGTGGTACTTGTCGAGCACCTCTTGAATGAATTTGGCGGGACGCACTATGACGAGTTGCTGAGGCATGACAGGTGCTGCGTTGTGATCAAGCGGTTGGTTGTTCTCGTCACGCTCGGCCTCGACGCCCGTCAGGCCTGTGACGAGCATTATGGCGTACGATGCGATCTCCTTGATGACTGTGTTCTGGTCGGTAGCATTCAGCGCATCAAAGAATTTGCCAGCAGCTGACCCTTGGTCGCGAATGTGATTCTCGATGCCCACGACGTT
>Ga0116231_10000858_pt1 | contig 58232 bp, 45 predicted proteins | sample S1TSphgellanicum_2_FD_89695 | JGI IMG/M metagenome (GOLD analysis project Ga0116231, IMG submission 89695) | Host-associated microbial communities from peat moss isolated from Minnesota, USA - S1T2_Fd - Sphagnum magellanicum MG | ecosystem: Host-associated > Plants > Peat moss > Unclassified...
AATGAGTGTTTTTGAGAACTTTTTGTTTATACCCCTACCCCCCCTTTAAAGAAAAAAAAAAAAAAAAAAACTTGCATGGAAACTCCATTATCTATTGTCCGACTAGAAAGTGAAGAGTGGATAGTCCACTCTCCACACCAAACACAACTTGAAAAAATTATATTTGTCACCCCATTGACCATAAATCATTTCCATGCAAATGAGGATATTTATGGGAATCACTCTGGACCCATCACATGATGACATCTTGACACACCTTAATATTAAGGTGGTCCATATGCAAGTTTTTTCCAACCACTCAATTGTGTTGGCACCTATCTTTTTTTACAAAATTTGTTATTAGAGAATTAATCAACTTACATTCCCAATTCAATATGCTCTTGAGGTCCAAGGTCCTTGAAAGTTTACACGGTAATGGTAAAAGGGTTTTTTATCGATAATCACATCTTTTGTGGTGGGAGTAGTGTGTTTTTTTGTTTTTTTCAATTTTGTGAGGTAGGTGGACTAGCCTATGGTCTAAATAGGGAAATTTCCAAACCTTTTTTTCCCCAAGTTGTAACTTTGGGGGTTGTTTTCCAAAAACATTCCTTTGTACAAAGTACCAACCCCGCCAATCCAACCCACCTTGTGTCACTATTTCTACTTGGGCAAATAGATGTATCTCGTTCAAAGACTTGTTACAACCTTGCCAAGGGATAATTGTTCCATAAATGCACGGTCCTAATGTGGAGTCCTAACATGGATGCCTTACATTACATGTTTTTACACCATATTTTAAGTGTGGTAAAAAAAAGGTTGAACTTGGGAAGCAACCAACTTGTGATTACTATGAATCACATTATGTGCCCAAAATTCTAGCCTTGTCGTTAGCCTAGGTCAAAAATGGTGATTAATAGTTTTGAAAACAGAAATTGCATGGAGCAAATGGGAAGGTGCAACACACATTCAAAGGCCCCCAACAACTTTTTTGGTGATTGGGGGTGGGGGGGAGAGATTTTTTTTTTTGGGGTCCCTACGTGTTCCGATCACATTCCTAAAAAAGTTCCAATGTCTTCCAATCTTGTTCTCCAAATTTTCAACGTGTCGCCAAAGGATATCACTAATAACCCCTGATTTGAAACCCATGTGTTTTGGCCAAAGTCCTCCCCTTCTCACTTATATAGGTGGGCCAAAAGGGGAGGTTCTCCATTTAAAAGGGGAACTTTGGGTTTGGTCATACATAGGGCAAGATTCAATAAAAAAACTTGCCAAAAAAAAATTAGTATTCAAAGTGGGGTGAAACTTAGAAAACCATCAACTTTGGTGATAAATTGAATTTCATCCTGCTTCCACGACTACTACATATATTTTCACTACTCCTACCTATATGACTACTATAATTACATTCCAACATTGTGCATTAAATGTTGAAACTCAACATTTCATACTAAGATTTAATAAAATTTCCTTACTTTGTGTGTACCACTAAAAGAGGGTATAGGGGGTGAAAGGAGGCCCAAAGAGAGGATGAAAACATGGTGATTTCAAATAACTCTATTGTGTACCAAAATTGGGGATAAAACATAAACATTAGGTTGAAAATAATACATAGGAAAAAAAAGAGAACAAATTGGTTTTGTCACCTAAATTGGTCCTCACAAGAATTTAACCCCCAATTTTGGATTTTCCTTTTTTTTCACAATTGCTATTCATATTTTCATTGAATCAATGAATAAACTCAATCTTGTGAACCAATATACAAGATATACCATTAACTTTAATTATGCCTCATTTAAAGGATGATTTCAAGGATAACATTATTAGTTTAACAATTACAGTCTATGCCTAACAAAATAATTTTCCTAGCATTGAGTATCAACCATCGATGTGTTCAACATTTGTGGGTTTAGGGTCTAAGACATTATCACAAAGTGATACTTGAAAACAATACAAGTGATACTTTCTCTCAATGTAACATAACTTCAATAACTTTATGGTGTGATACAACAAATGGACAATATTTTTTAAAAAGTGACAAATTGTTGTTAATGCAAACAATAACTTTCCTTCAAGTTCCCACATGTACAAAAACATCTAGTTAAATTCTATGCAATTGATAGATTATACCATCATGACAACTAAAATATTTTACAAAGGTTTTAATGATGTGGCTAAATCTCTCCCAAGTGCCAATTACATCAAATAATGGCAATTGGTCAAACATAGTTCACAAATTTAATACACAAATATGATATAAATAGATTGATCAATTTCAAAGTCCTACAATGCATCCATGATCAATAATTCTAATTACTACCCAATAAGTAACACATCATTACCCAAGTTTCCCAATTGCGATCAAATCATTTTTCATTTCTAAGTAAGTCCAACATGAATTATAACCTTGGTCAAAGGAAACCCCTTTGCTATCTTCCCTACTAAACTATTATGCAATCAATAAAAGTGGGGTAACTGCAACAAATGTTTGTAAAACCATCAACTTAAATTAACATATGAAAAATATATGTTATCTCCATGAATTGATTGTGCCTATTAGGTGTTTGCACCAAAATTGAAGTATATAAAACTCCATATATGATTTGTGGTGACCTATAAGTCATATTTTATTTTTAAAAAGTGAAATTTACATGTCATGGGGTGATAGACATCTAGAATGGCAACAAGTTGTTTGTTTATAAATAAATAAATAATAACATTATTCGGTATTGTTTATAATTTTACCATGTGATTTGCATGTAACAACTATTTCTAAAGGTGTATGATGAAGTATGTGATCAAATTCTTTGAAATATTTTGGATCTATGGTGTGATATAGGTTCATTGAATGTCCAAAATATGCACATTTGTACAAACGTTCATTTTAAGTATTAACAATGAAGTCACTTATTGCTCCTAAGTAAATGTGCATCAATACAATGGACATTTTTTCATCATAATCTTAATTACTTGGAACCAACAAGTTGTGTATATTTGTGCAACCAAATAACAAGCCTTCGAATCATATTCCCATGCTTCTTCAAATCCAAAATCCAAACTTGCAAGAATTTTCATTTGAATTTCCCATAGCATGACCATCAAGGTTGTAATATCACTTGCCATTTGCAATCCCAACCATTACAACTGTTTGTTTAGGATTTTTTCTAGCAAATGAACCCCCTTCCTTGGGGGTGGGGGGGAGAGGAACAACTTTTGCATCTCTCCACCTAATTGCTTGATTTTTGTGGTCATGGATGTGCCCAAAGTTGAGGCACAAGTTTTATTTGGATTCCATGTCACAAAAAAAGAATCCTAGTGTGTGAATTCTTATGGAGTCCTTGTGTGAGGTGATTTACCTAACTATTTCAATAATAAAGTAAAATTTTTGAATGTTTTATCATGATGGCTATTATCTATGCATGAAATGATGTTCAAACAATGTAAAATTAATTACTTATAAAATAATTTTTCTTTGGTAAATGGGCCTCCTAATCTGCACCAAAATATAGACAAATTCAACTATTGTTCATTCATGCAAATGCCTAGACTTGGCACAATTATATGGGGATGGCCAACCAAAGCAAAAAAAAACATAATAAGGTCTTTGTCACTAAGGCAACTAATGTTAAATATGACCTGAACATTAATAGAAAGGAACCATGCATTTGTTATCAACTTCCCATGATAAAGAAATCTCAATGCCATTAGATCCATGTAATGAAATTAAATAATTTGCATTGCAAGGATGATATTTTTCACAATGCCAATGTGATTGATAGAAAGGGGGCTTGCATAGATCCAAGGTTGTCAAGGTTTGTAATAATATTTGTACATGACACTATAATGCAAAAAATGTTTTCTTTCATACATTTCTAATCTTTCATTTCGTAGCATTTAAAAGCTCTTAATCATTGATTGAATTCATGGAGATGTTGTTGCATAATTCATTTAATTAACTTTCTACATCTCAAACCACCTATTTAGTTTCCAATCAAGGAACATGATACCCATTTTTTGAAATATTGGTAAGAAGACCGTTGAACACAAACTTTTTGAACCATCAGCTTCAAATCATCTTCATTAAACATGTGGTCACTTCTTGCAACACATCACCCTTGCATTTGTGATCATGAATAATGAAAATACACAATTTTTTTTCTTTCACATTAAACTATTTTTTTTTTGTAACCCCTTGCTTCTCATTGTCCTTTCTTGAACCCAAGTCTCCCAATCATGAAAGGCCCTTTATATGGAACCTTCTCCCATGCATAAACCACACCAATTTCACAAATCCAATTATTAAGTTTTATCCATGTTCACATTGGAATCTATAACTCACACACAAAAGTGCATGTCAAGATATTTATAATTGTTGTGTTATAAAAATTCACATGTAATGGATTAGATCTAAAAAATAGATTTCAAACAAATAAGCAATTTCAACACTTTTCTTGGAATTTTTTCTAGGCACAATTTTGCTTTATTTAAAGAATTTAAACATTTGAAAACCTATAATAGACTTTGCAATAGCACGCTTAGTCATTGGGGGTTAGTTTGGAGGTGTTTTGGGTTTTGGTGTACCTATCACATTAAAAAGTGTTAATAAAAGTAAAATTTAAAACATAAGGATTCTTATGGCTTAGAATAAAGATTGGTTAATAGGTGGGCAATGAAAAATTCTAGAGTTATGGTATGGGCTTTCCATATTCAAATCCTTGGACTAAAAACCTATTTCAAACTCATAGATGGATTAAAGGATAATATATTTTACTTAATTATTGTGAGTTAAACAAATGTAAAAATGAATTAACTTCATCTCATATGTGACAAAAATAATACATTCTATGAAAGAAAAGGTCAAGTAATATAGAAATTTGTTTATGAATATTGTTTGCCTATGTAATATTGTTTATAGTGTAACAATCAAATCACATTCAATTCCAAATTGCAAACAATTTACCCTTGAACCAAATAAAAAACGACATGGAAAACTATTTTTTAACTTGACTTTAAAGTTGCAACAAAAGTGCCTACCACCAAAATGAATGTAATTCCTATTCAAATAGTCCTTGAAAAATTTGTCCAAATGTCACAAAAAACTTAAGACCCAATTTCAATTTATCAGAATCAACAAAACCCCAAGCTTTTATATAATTATATAAACCAAAGTCAATAGCTGCACAATATTTGCTTATACCAACACAAAACACCTATTCATTTGTGATTAATAGATCCAACAATTCATGACACTCTTAAACCCATATTTCTTTTGGAAAAGATCACTTAGCCTATGCAACAAAAAGTGGCTTGAAATAGGCAAAATTTATTGTATATTCTAAACTTGCAACAAGGACAGGAAAAAACTCTTACATTATGGATCAATAACCATAGCCAACACTAAATCATGTTTGTTAATGTAATCAACTCCATCCATCTCATACCACCTCAAATTTTACATACAAAGAACATGATACCCACTTTTAGAATATTGGCAAAAAGAGCCTTGAACACAAATTGCTTGGACCATTAGTTTCATATCATCTTTATTAAACTTGTGGTCAATTCTTGTAGCACATTACCTCTGCATTTGTGAGCAAATTGTAAATGTTTTTATTTAATACACATCTATTGGCAAACAATAGAAAAAAGGAGAATCCTAGTGTAGAGGTTGTTAAGGAAAATAGGTTTAGGTTTCGAGCAAAAGTTGAAAAAAAGTTTCTTGCCATTTTCATTTCTTGGTAGAGAGAAAAGGAGAATAGACAATAGGTGATGTTTATGATAGGGGTTGTTATTGGGATGTGAAGGAAATGATGCAAATATGATGCAAGCTTATGAGGAGCTTGGAGGCAATTCTTGTGCTATTGAAGGGTGGGACTTAAAGTGAAGTTCATGTTGACAACAATTATGAAACAAGTAGCAATTTCGGCGAAAAAAAATAGCAACAACAACACATGATGTGTGGACTATGAAAGTGGTAACAAAACTATATTTCTTGTTGAAGCTTGTGATGACTATGATGTCGAGTCACAAGGTGTGAAGGGGATTACTAGAAGGATGTGTTTTTGGAGAAGTTTTGATGATCATCAAATTTGTTGCTTCTTCTTCTTCTTCTTGTCACAGAAGAGCTTGTGTGATGATGATGAAACTTGTAAAAAAATCCAACTATAACAAAAGAACCCCAACCCCACAACCAACTAACATCACCACCAACAACAACACATTTCTTTTATGTTAGATCCATCTTTTTTTCCTCTTATTCCATATTCCAAAATTCCACACTTGTTACACAATAATTGACATACCAAAGAATATAAAAAATCCACATCAACAAATCAACTAGAAACAAAGAAATTCCTCCTACATATACCTATAATAAATAATGTGCATGTTGTATGTTTTTTTAGTTGTAAGTTGGTGTCTCCCCAACTTCATCACTTCTTTTCACATCTTTTGCAACTCTTATAGAAGACAAAATAATCCTTTCTTGCACTACTCCATCAAAGAACTATTATTTCGATGCCATCATTTCTCAAATCCATAATTCTCGACATGAAATCAAACACCCCCTACCTTTTCCTTTTCTTTTTTCTCCAACTGAAAGCTCAAAAAAATCATAACTTCACAGAAAAAGGTCTTAACCAAGGGAGGAATCAACAAGGCCAAATAGTGAACACGTATTGTGTGTAATTAATTGCAAAGTTGGAGCCATGTTTGTCATCGAATTCGCTACAATTGTGGTAAGTAACAAGAAACATTGTTTGTCATGTCTATAAATAGTTCCGCAAGGTTTGTGCTATAGAACAACCTCTAAAAGACACAAATAAAAATAATGCAACTCCAACCTCTTTGTCTTTCTCTTCCTTGTTATTCTTTGTTTTTGCACCTTGCATTTCTCCAACAACAAGCTTCCAAGTTTTCGAAATAAGTTACTCCAAAAACAAAAACTTGCTAAGATTAAGATTTCTACACAACCTACTTATCTTTACAACCTACCAACTCTCACTTTTTTGACCCAAATAACACATGCCAAACTAGAGTACTTAAAACCCCCCCACCCACCCAAAAAAAAAAAAGGCCCCTTCACTCCACAATGCAACTTCTCATTGGTTGCATGGAAATTCTATTTTAAAATTAACTGCCATTATTTTTGGCATGGATTAACAACCCTTCCTAAGAACACCTTACCTATTAGTTCCCAGATTCAATCCCATTGCAACACTCAAATGCCCATTTCACTCATTTGCAATAACACAACATATACCCTTGGCCATTCATCCCATTTATTTGTCTAAATAAAATTTGACCAAATTCTAGGGTCTAGATCTAATTGCAACTAAGTTCCAACCCATTTTCATTAGTTTGACTACATAAGTTTAAATGCTTATTGGGTCCAAATCTAATTGTAAAATGTAGCACAAAATCCACTTCATTTGTTTCGCCAAAAAACAAATCCCATGATTCTTTAGGTCCATTGCAAAAAAATTCACAACCTTTTTTATTAGTTTGGTCAAAGAAATATATGGGACTCTTAAGGTTTGAATTTAGTGGCAAAAATTTCCACATCCCCATTTCCTTTACCAAGGTATTTGGCTAAAAATAAATCCAAATGATTCTTTGGGTCCAAATCTGATTGCAAAATAAACAATTTTACAACCCAAATTTTCATTTTTCATTTTGTGATTTTTGGAACTTGGCCATAAGAAAAGAACTTGGATGTTTGCTTTTCATATTTCACTTTTGATGTTTATTGGCTTTGCCTTTCAAGGTAAAAACATTGAGATGCACAAAAAAGGGACCAAAGTTTGGTATCCTTACATTTTAGGGTCATGTGGGATCCATAATAGAAACATTTCTTGTCTAATTGAAGGATTCACTAGGGCTTCAGAAATCACCGTGTTGAATATTTATCATCTTTGTGAATGTCATTTAAAGGAAGCCATGTATACATATATAAACAAAGATGGAAATCCATCGACAAAAAGTACAAGGCATGTTGATGCAAATGTAAACACACGAAAGGGAAACCAAGACCATCAAAATGGTAGTAATGAAATGGAAGATGTAATGCTAAAAGGGCATCCTATGCCACAAATCAACTAGTGATGGAGGTGCATTAGTTGGTATGTGTGGAAGAGATGAAAAACTGTGACTAAACGTGGTAGCCTGTTGAAGAATCATGATGGCTTGTGCACGTTGTAGGGCTATTGACACTTGTTGCCTATAATGAAATATAACCATCAAAGGTACCAAGGAGGTTTGTTGATAGTGAATTATACAAACATGTACACAAGAAATCAAAATGGAATCAAAACGAGGATGGAAACAACTATAGGTTTCTATAGCAAGGAGAATGAAATCATCTCCTAGCATTCGCTTTGTGTAAGATCGTGTTTTGACTTGAGCAGTAATTGCCACTGCATGCATTGTCGTCATTGAAACACGTTACACCAAATCTGGATGAGTCAAATCGATAATGACAATGTTTGTTGAGGTTCGAAAATTGTTTTTGATGATGACAATAATCCACTTGTCTTTGTGTGTGGTGAGTGAAAAGGTGAGAAACCTCTCTCTTTACGTGAACTCCATTCTCCAATGTGATAGCTGCAATGGTATCTTGAAACATATCATGAACTATAGTGCACTCATTCTTGCACGAGCAACATAACAAATGAATACCCAAATCATTGATGGTATGACCACATTGGCATCATGAAAAATGCAAAACTTTAGGATGTGATATATCAAGATGAATACAAAATATTATTAAAAAATAGACAAAAAATAAACAAAATGAAAAAGTGCTAGGACAAGTTAATAACCAGACCTTTGTTACTAAACCTACACAAAAGCGAAGACATGCTCGCACAACATCTGAATCTGAAGGTGCACAACATCCAAAAAAACATCTACTAAAAGCAAAATAAATTCCTACTCAAGTAGTTGGTCCATGGGAGAAGACTGTATTTGAATGTCAGAGCCATTATACTACGAGCCTTGTTTTCTTTCTCTTTTTCCTTCTTTTTCTGCCTGGATTTGTTTTATTTCTGTCGATTTCTGTGAGCCTATTAGAAAAGCTGGAAGATGAAACAAAACTGCAGGAAACTAGAAAATCAGAGATGAGCGAGAACACGAAGCAAGGAATTATTTAGGAATGGAAAACATCATCACTAGAGAGGTTCGTAGTGAGTGTTTTTGGCACTTGTAGTGTTTGTGTTTAGGGCCTTAGTTTCTCTGGTCTTCTGGTTTACATGTATGTATGTCGGAAGAGATGTATACCGGAAGAATGGACAATGATATTTTGTTAGTACTCAAAGGTGGGATTTTTTTTTCTTTTTTTTGGGGTCTTTTGTGTGTCCTTTAAGTTTCTGCCATAATTCCTCAAATCCTTTTCGAATTTTTTATGACACGATGTAGTTGGTAGATTTTCTTAGGAAACAATTGTTGCAACAAGAGCAACAAAAGCCCTACAAACGTTTCTCCTTGTTTCCTTGTTGTGCAAGCAAGGGTAACAAGAACCAGAACAAGCAAATTTCGACCGAGATTGAGACACATACAGTGGAACTTCAATCAGTTGTTCTTGTTTACTTCGCAATTTTGTTGAGCCGCAAGAGCGAAGGCGCGATGACGGGAGAGGTGGTGTTACACGTTTACGATGTCACCAACAGCGAGAGTGGACGTACAAACTCCGCAATTCGGAGACTGAATAAGATACTGCGCGATGGCATGGGCATTGGTGGCATTTTCCATGGTGCTATTCAGGTTGCTCACCACTCATATGCAAATAGCTTCTTCTTCTTCTTCTTCTTGGTGGCAAAAAAACAGCAAATTTGGCAAAAGATACACAGTTAGTTCCTTTGAAAAGCTCTTCACAAAGGTCAAGGGTTTGAAAAGTGTGTGCACATGTTGTCTTTCTTCACATGACAATACAATTTGAAGAAAGCTTAAGGTTTGCTTGCCGAATTGTTTGGCATGGAGGTGTGTAATGAGAAATGGTCATTCGGATACTGTGAGAATGGCAAAAGTGTGTGCACATTTTGTTAGTCTCCACATGATCATACAACTTGAATCAAGCTTAAGGTTTGCATGCCAAATTGTTTGCCATAAAGATGTGTAATAAGAAATGGTCATTTGGATACTGTGAGAATGGCAAAAGTATGTACTCATTTTGCTTGTCTCCACATGATGATACAATTTGAGGCAAACTTACAGTTTGTGTGCTGCATTGTTTGCCATAAAGGTGTGTGATAAGGAATGGTCATTTGGATATTGTGAGAACGGCACAGGTGTGTTCTGTTGTCCACCAGCAATGAACCCTATGTACACACATCGAGAAAGCATTGTACTTGGACACATCTTCTTGTCACGCAGACACATTGGCCAAATTCTGTTAGAGCTCAGCCAGGAGTGGAATGGCTCCTCTTATGATCCACTCTCCCGCAATTGCAACCACTTCTGTGATGCCTTGTGTGAACGGCTTGGTGTCCAAAAGCTTCCATGTAAGGCCCTTTCTCATATTTGCTTTGAGCATTCTTTTCCTCTCATCTTGGATCCAACGGATTGTGGTATGAGGGCAAGTAAGAGTTATTGCAAAGACTGCATTCTGCTTTGGATTATGTCAATGTCTCTTCTTTACAATCTTTCAACTTTTGAAAAATTGGTCTGCAATGTAGAGGCAGTGTAATCACTAGCTATCTACATGCACTACTGTAGTACATCAGATCTGTTTATGAATGTCTAAGTCTGTGTGAGAGTTTTAGGGTGTGATTTCCATTTTAAGTATATGCCATAATGATTTCTTGGTTGAAAATGCTCATCATGTTCAAAGAGTGCTGAATGTAGTGTATTTCAGTGGGGGAATATGGGCAGTGTGGGTAAACAGGTTTGCGAATGCAGGTGAAGCAGCTGTTGAAGCTGCAGGGAACACCATGGAAAAGGTACAGTTATTCTCTCATCTTCTGCCTACTTTTTTGTTTGGAGTTTTGTGCTCCAATTAGTGAAGAGAGAGCTGTTCCAGTTTCTGTCCAAAAGGGTTCTTCTAGAATTGGAGTTGGGTTTGCTAGGTGAAGAAGTTGTCATTTCAGGAGCTGCAAGTTTAAGCAGCAAGATGCCCTTTTACTTTTTCTGTGCCCTTGCCTGTTTGGCATGTTGGAGGATGCAGCTCCTATGAGACCATCAATGGTCGTGAGGTATCTTTGAGAATGAGATCAAACATGCTGGTAACCAGATTTGTTGTAGTAGCTGATGTTAGGGAAAGTGGACAATGTAAAATTTTGTGTGGCAGTTAAGGCAAGCAAGGGCAGAGGTGGTAACAGCAAGTCGACTAGCAAGACGCTTTTTATTCAGCAGCTGTACAACTTCTACAACTGGAGTGACACCTAACCTGTGGCTGCGGAACATGGCCACATCCAGTAGAAACTTCCGACGCGTTGGCTTTTCCAGAAACTCTTCACAACAACTCTTGAGAAATCAATCTTTATCATCAGGAATGGACAGGCAAACAGAAGATAACAGGCTTGTAAAACAGTGCAGAGATCCAAGCAGGTATGTCCCACTTTCCTAGATTGCCAGTTTCCTTTGTCCCTCCCTCTGTTTATAGTGTGTTTCTGGTGGAGACTTCATGACTTGTGCACTTAATGCTCTTGCAGTTGCTTCATCAGCATCTGTGCTGGTTCCTCTGTTCGACCTCCTTCACCTTAATTGACATTGAAGCCAATTCTTTCAAGATTTGACAAATCCACCATGTTGATTTTGGTGGATATAGAGAACAAGCATGCAATTGCTGTGACTGGTTTGAAGTTCTGTCACATGGCCTGATGCAAGGTGTACACTAATGTAGACCCATTTGCAGTAAAAGCTTTTGTGCTGTCAGCATGCAAGAGCAAACAAGACTTGTGCAATAAGATCTGTGGATACAAAACATATTTACATGTAGGTTTCTTGTGCTAATGTGCCTCCCCAAGCTGTCAAATCTAGCTAACTGTGTGCCTGGTAGTTTCCCAACAGTTTGATGGCTCTTTTATGTTGGTCCCAAACCAAACTCAGCCAGTTCCTTCAGTCTCAGTTCTTCAAATGGTTGATGTACGATTTATTGGTTTGTTGGTCTCAGGGACCATCTCTTCCTTCTACTAGTTTCTTCTAATGATTGCACAGGACCAATTGCATCATGAGCTAAAGAGATAGACATTCTGAGTTTAGTATGTGCACCAATTGAGAGCATAAATTCTACATCATTGAGCATCTTCAATAGAGTGAAACCTAGTATATTGCACACCACCCATTTCCAAAGGTTTCCTTTGAGTTGACGCATCTTCAATACAGTAAAACCCTGCAGCATAACAACAGTAGGCAAACAACAGACAACAAAAGGTGCCCACTCACACTTTATGCTACTCATCATCAAGCATCTGAACCTGGAACCAAGCAGATATGATGCTACATCTTGTCCTTTTCTAAAGTTGATATAGAATCCCTTCTCAACTGACAGGTAGACTCATCATCCAACTGCCATTGTGGGACCACAACACATGGAACACCTGCCACAATCAGAGCTCAAGGTAGGTTCAAAACACTCTGGTGTAATTTCTACTCTTGAAGTGTCACATGCTCTTAGGACCACCATGTTGTGCCCTCTGTTCAAACCCACAGCCACTTATGTTTTCAGACTTTAGATGTTTCTCATACCTTCCAATTGGCTGATGCCAAGTTTTGCATATCCCTGTTTCCTCTCCATGGCTCATCTCTGTTGCTTTGCGAGGATGCTCAATATATTGCATAGAATCTTGATCCCTTGAGTGACATCATCTTCATCATTTTGAAAACCTGTGAGCAATTTTGTAGAGCCTGAAGTGTCATCTACTTGTAAAAGAATCCTCAACACTCTATAAAATCTGTAACTTCCATCAGAGGAGAACCATCACCATCTGGATCACCTGCAAGCAACGCTTGGTTTGTTTAATATTCAAACCAAATATATAAAACACACAAACTGTTGAACATTCATGAGCTTTCATGATCACCAGCTGGTGGGTAACTTACAATTGTTTCGTGGGGTTTCAGAGTCAGGTGGATGGGCTCTAGCACCAGGTCTTGCCAAGGTAAGCGGCCTATTCAGGAGTAGCTGTAAGATCCGACCCACTCTTAAGGAGTAGGTGTAAGAACCCTACTATGCCTTGTGATCTTCATATGTCAAGGTTTATGATAGCCTTTGTCTTGTGCTGTACAATGGGTCAAGCCCACAGGTGGGGATATTCCCAAAATGTGAGGCTGGACTCAGCTATCACCTCATCCCAGGTCCCTCATTTTGAGAATGGCCCCATGCTGGGACTTTACCCGACACAGATGCCATTCAAATCTGAGTCTGATCCAAATCACTACATTGAGATTAGTGCTAGGGCCTCAGCAAAAGAATACAGAGAGAGCACCTCATGTGGAATGAGTATCAGTTTGTCCTCAGGCCTCATGGGTTGCAGAAACAGGGCTCATAAACAGCTCATGCAAGTACTTCGAGTCTTCATTCATGCTTATCATCATCACAGCTTCCATTGACCCCATCACCATCATCAATTTGGGACAAGTAGCTCCACAACCTTTTTAATCTCTCATCCAGATCAACCACCTCCTTTGTCTCAAAGGCTTCACCACTCTTGAAAATGGAATGATATCCAAAAAGTTTAGAAGAAAGATTGTGTTATCTATGGTCTGTAAGAAGAAGTATAATTAATTTCTTGGAAGCTTGTGTATCCACTCCATACAATAGCAAGTTTGAGACACTGCACTCAAGAAATGGCCCTCATTAGGTGATCCAACTATGAAGGTGCTGTGAATATACATCTTACAAGATTATTCATAAAGCATGATTCTGACAACTTTCAATTGCAGTAAAACTGTCAATCAGTGGTAGCTTGTAGCTTTGTCTGAGGCACTCCTGTGCACGAGACAATTTTTCTTTTTCAAATCTGCAAAGATCAAGCAAAGCAAAATCATTAGTGTTGGAAGCTTCAATAAATTAAAATCAACCCTAAGTTGGATTAACATCACCACGGCAGTATTCTGCTTCCAAAGGCATTGACTCCTTAGCTGCACTTGCATTCTTAAGGATTTCCAACTGCCTCTACCGGGTTGTTAAATTCATACAACAACATTGCCTCAGTGAATAGGATATCATAATTTTGCCCTACCTGGAAAATTTTCTGTCCAAAGTGTCTTGGTTTTGAGTACCCACTGCAGTGCATCTTCTTTATTCTGAGCACTTTCATGCTTCACAGACAGTAAACTGGCAAAGCTTGGTCTCACACCCATCTTCCAGTAACCCAGTCAAGATGGCAAATGCCTCATTCACTTTCTTCTTCTCCTTTGCATTAGATGGCAATTATGCATAGGCCCAAAATTCATGCTGTGCATGACAAAGTGACTTTTTCCACCATATTGCCAAGATCCAGCACTTCCTGGTCATTGTTTGATCCAACCAAAAGCTTCCACAATTTTAGCCATCACTTCTCAGAGTTCAGCAAATCTTTACTTGCGAAATTTTCCACAAACAAAATTAATAGACATGGGCAAGTGAAGGATTGACCCAAACCAATAGCCAATAAACACCATTTGAATCAAGCAGCTTATGATGTCCTGCATAGTTGACCAACTCTTTGACAACTCTCCAATTCCTTTGCTGCAGTCACATAATCTCCCACATCCATGGTGGCTTGTGCCAGTCAACATGGTTATGGAGAATTGTGAGAACATTGGCAGGTAACATTTGCAAATGGTGCTCATAATCATTACTTGATTGGACACTCAAATTACTAGTCTCAAAATCAGCACAAGAAGTATGTTCATGATTATTGAGGACTTGATCTCCATCCTAAGATTTAATTCAAGGTGAATACAGCTGCGAGATTATCCACTGGTAAAGGTTACATAGATTTCAAATCTGTCATCATGTCTGCAAACAAAAGGAAGGAGAAAAACAGGATTCAAGGGAGAGAGAGAGAGAGAGAGAGAGAGAGAGAGAGAGAGAGAGGGAGAGAAATTTTTAAAAAAAGACTGAGGAACGGTTTGAACAGTATGAGTACAAGAAGAAGAACTCCAACATCAGTACTAGTGCAAAGTGCAAAACTCTTCCACCATGGATTTAGGTTGAGCACCCAAGGTTCAAAATGTGACACAATTACCTGCCAAGGTATGATAAAATATCTTGAAATCAAATGCATGAGAAGTTTTAAACACAGCCTGTGTGAGTTGGGTTCACAATATGACCCAAGCCTTCTTTGGATCACAATCCAGATACCTCCTGTTGTTGCTTGAACACTAGAAACTGGTTTAGTGTTTATTTGTGAGAAATGCTCCAAAGCAACAACTCTTGAGCTGGACCCAAATTTGGCAAGTAGTGAAACCATAATGTGACTGTAATATGGAAAGTGATGGTGGTGCAAAATAGGCTGTCAGAACTTGCAACCAATACCAATGGTGACAAGTTTCTTCAGTAGCAATTGCAAGTGCAATGATCACATACATTGTACCTTTCTTTTTCTGACCTTCTATTCCACCACTTCCAAGCATCCTGCCAACTTTCCTCCACAATGACGTTTTGCTTTGCAAGAATAAAAGCAAAGGTTGAAAAACATCATGCATCGACACACAACAAATTGCAGTATAAATATATATTTATATAGTAAACCAAAATTTGTTCAGTGAAAGCACAATCGAGTAGAATAAGTTTTTGATGGATGTCACTTGTTGATCACATAAGTATAAAAATGTAAGTCAAAACCTTTTCAAATTTCATTGTCAAACCATTATGCCCTCCATTATGTTTATAGTAAATTGAGTACAAAAATTGAAATAAACTTTAAGATGACAAAAGAAGCTTTCAATTGCATTTGGAAGTACCTAAACTAGGAAAGAAGTCTATCATATGAATCTTGATAGGGATACATGACCATGCAAATCACTATCATACATTATAAGAAAATTAAATGTCGTTTCAAAGGATGTAATTGTAGAAAAGATCCCAAAGTCAACAAAATCAAGGAGATGGATCTTTTGGACCCTTTTCCATAATCACCCTCAAGTTCATTGACATCCCATGTCAATGATTGGAAAAACATATTGTAGAGTAGCATACTTGCACTAGCAAGAGAACAAAAACAAACCGGAAAATGACCATTAAAAATAATAGGCAACATACTAGGTCAAAACACAAACATTATACTTAAAGATACCACCAAGGATGATAATCATCATCATGTTTTAGCAATCAATTGAGCAAAAATTAATGACAAGATAAAATTGAATTTACATTAAATCCATCAAATTTCATGATTATGTGAATACAATAGATCAATTGAATCTTTAAAAGCTTTCACCAACTTGTCAAAATAGTTGCCTTGAACCTTTTTTGGATATAGATCATGAACCAAAAAATAAAAATCCATTTAGGAAAATAATATCTAAACTCTACTCTAGTTACCTTCTAGACAAAAAAATCATAATTAACAAAATGGATCTATACAATGAAGTCTTGTTTCAACAATGAATTCTTAATTAGATTTAGATTTTTGTGAAACATTTTCACTTGTAGCAAATTGTGCAACCATTAAAACAATAATCATATTAATAAGCAATCAAAGGTCAATAATCCATAACAAGTCCATGTTAAAACAACATTTTTCAATGGGAGAATAAAAATGAATGTTTAGCTTAAAACAACCATTTGAATTTATCACATCAAGCCAAAAAGGTTTAATGTTGAAAATAGGTTGTCCCTTTTATGGACACAAACAAGCTCCTTAAGCTTGGTATGATCACATAAACATATGTTTTGTCATTCACAACCTCTTAAAATGAAAACATGTATTCTTCATTGACAATCTATTCACCATAGGGAATTGTACTACCAAGATCAAATGGAACTAACATTATCATTAAACTTTCTTAGACTTAGATTATCAAACCACTTCATACTAAAATGAGTATATAGACCCATACTACCTTCTAAGCATAATCTTATCTACTTAACACTTTTGTCACTTTGTCATAAAAATTACAAAGAATGGGGATGCACCTTTCATGGCCAACCAATCTCCATGTAAGTCGGCAATTTAGTTTGCAACATCATTGCACAATATCACAATTTATCTTAGGAATGTAAAAGCTTCTACATGCATCAGAACATCACAAACATGAAATGTTAACAATTGACATGCATAAGCTTTGTTCACACCCAAACAAATCACTATGAGCCTTGGAATGCCATAACAAAACAAGCATTTCAACTATCACATGTATCATCCCACAACCCCAACATAAATTGTTAAATATATAGATTAAGAACTTCAAATTAATTGTAAAAAAATTAAAACATCTGTATGATAGTTCATGTAGCACATCTCATCATTCAAAGATCATCCATGAATATCTAACATTCGTTTTTAATGGATGGAATCAACCATCATTATTAATTATTCATCCAATGAATGAATGAGCTGAAAAGCTTGGTTGTTGAGATCAAAGATAAAGTAAAGGAGTATCCAACAAAGAAATGGAAACAATTCAAATTTGTTCACTTTTCACCTACAATAGATATTTTTAAAAATGTTTGAAGGAGTTCTTTGAGTGGGCCTTATGAAAGCTTGGATGGAAACTTTTTTGAGTTAGTTTCTCAAATATCGTAAGCTAAGTTTAGGTTCAACTTTAAATAATCCTTCAAAACCTTTAATGATATTTTTTGAAAAAAGATGTTGACGTGTTGAATTCCTTGATACATCCACATCCAAAGTGATAAGATATTTGGACATGGAATTGACATGAAGAAATTTGAAGATACATGTTTTCATGCATCTCCCTTTCATGTACAAAATTATCAAGCTTTTACTCATTAAAAGCACAGAGACTTTTACCCATCAAAAGGTTCATTATTCCTTAAGGAGGAAGTAAGACTTCTCTTTTTGCTGTAATTGTGAATCATCCATTGATTACCATAGTTAGTTTTGACTTTCATTCTAATGATCTTAGTCTTGATCTTGATTTTACCAAAATGTATGTAGTTCAAGGTTTATACATCAATATGATTGAACTACATACTTCATACTTAAAATGTTGAACTTCATTGAAATTTTAAGTTTCCATCAACAAAAATTTCAATAATTATTTTTTGAAAATAATTAATTATTGATTTTTAATGTGCCAAACTTGACCCTAGCTTATGGTAAGTATAAATAAAAAGAAATGCTCTAATTTCTTTCAATTTGTTTATGAAGTATGACCTTACACCATTCTTATGTTCACCTTGTTTCATATTTCATGTTTTTTCATGCATATCATGAATAAAATTTCATTTGGAAAACATCTTTGTAGATTGCTCATTTTCATGCATGTTTATGCTTTCGTATGTACTAATAGAGATTATGTTTGAGGCATGTAAAGTTGTAATTTGTCATAGCCTTCATTCATTACAAATCTTTTGGTTGTGGTAATTATGTGCTTGGGACATCAATTCACATATGTTTCAAGAACATGACATTAGTGATAATGTTCAAAGTCAACTTCCACAACAATCTAGCATAGATCACATGATAACATGGCCACCTTGCATACACAAGCAAACAACAAAACTGATTCACAATCCCAACTACCACTTTAGCAACTCATGACAAGAACCCTCTACATCTTGCAAACCTTTCAAATCAAATGTTCCATAACAATTTCACCATGACACATTTCAATATATAAATGGAGAAGATTAACTACAACATTATTGAACATACAACAAAATGATACTTGACTCTCACAATTCCCTAGAAGTGTGCATATACTCATAAGTGAAAGTTGGAAAAGAAAAACACATTTTTGTTTGTACTATGTCCTCCACAATCAAGGTATATAAGCTTTGCCATGCATGTACAAAAACTTTAACCAACAACAGCAAATGAAAGGTAACCCTAACATCTAATCTTGACATCAATTTCAACAATCCCAGGTCTTCTTTTCATGATACACATTGAACACATCAAGAGTAGAGCAGACACCAACTAATGTCCACAAAAGTATAGATTAGGAGTTGGAGGGTTATTCATTGCAAGCTCACAATTCATTGACCTGATGAAAACTCTAAACTAAAACATAGTACTCTGGGTGACAGCATTTTGTTGGTTGTCAACAGGTTGCTTCGATTCTCAACAAGTTTGTAACATTGTTCACGTTCTCAATTCAGCATGCTTTCAGGAAGGAGTCTCCTCTTTGATTGCAACAATGTTGATTCCTTGCAACAGGCAGACAGGGGTTTATGCTGGTTGAGGAAAGAGTGGACATTTTTTTCTCCTACTTGATTAATTGTTGCCTGACCTTGTGCTCTATCAAACTGTAATTCATCCTTCACAGATGCTTATAGAACAGAGAGACAAGCATAAGATGTTCTTAACAATCTTCTCAAAAGTTAGAGCTCCAACATAATCTTCTTGTACAATGTACTCTTCCTTTCCTCAATCCATTTGTCCACTTCTAGGGAGTTGGAACTTGCATTCACGGGACCTTACCAGTTTGCAATCTACCAACTGCATTCAGTTGATTGCACCAACATAATCTTCTTGAACAATATCCCCCCTTCCCTCAATCCATTTGTCCACTTCTAGGGAGTTGGGACTTGCATTCACAGACCTTACCAGGTTGCAATTTATCAACTGCATTCAGTTGATTGCCAAAAAGTCTATTACACAATTTGGGCATATTTATTCTCAGCAAATGAATTCATAAGGGGCACACAAGATAGCACAGAAGCTTGCAGTCTATTTTTTGCTTTCCAGATATTTTGCTGATCTTCTGCTAATCCAGAAAGAGAACAGGCAGGTTGCAAGAATAGCTTGGGAAAATGCCACAGATCCATCACATAAGTAATGTAGCAGACCACTCATAAACTGAGTCAATTTCAATTCCCTGAAATATATAGTACAAGGAACAGACCAATGTGTCAAGACACATGAAGTTCTCTAAGGAAGGCAAAGTCTAAATTTCCTTCCTACATTTTTTGACAACAAATGTGGAGTCCAAAGTTAACATGCTTGATAATTACAATGCCAGAAAATTGCTTTCAAAACTCTTGCTTCAAGTGACTTGAACCCTAGAGAGAAAAACAAAGAGGAAATCAAATCATTATGAGCATGATTGTAGAGACAAATCAAGTTTTGTTGTTGTTGCAGTGGTGGTGGTCATGATAATATTGTTTTCAGAAGACTTGCAGCTTTTGAGGAGGGTCAAGACAGCAGCCTCTTGCAGAGCCTCAGCCATCTCTTCCTCAGTCAAATCCTCTTCATCATCATCCTCACTGTCACTATATTCAGTCCAGCTCCCACCTGAATCCATTACAGGACACGTGAATCTTTCCACTCCCAGCTGGTGCAACAAGAGCATACTACCACAAAAAAGCAATCTCTATATCACAAGAAAAGTCCAACAGAAATAGCATACATGAGGAAGCATAGATCATGATCAGAAGGAAAAGTGATTGGTTCACAAAGCAAGGAAGGAAGCATCATTAAGGCACAGAAAGGAAAAGCACGTGGTTCACAAAGGAACATTTTGAACATACCTGTGGAACAAACAACATCTGCACTGAGCTCCACCTCTCCATTGAAGGGAAACTCCACTTTGGTTCCTAAACAGTTTCCAGGTTCCTTGTGGTTGATGATGAAATCACCATCCAAACTTCTTCTCAGCACTCCATGAACACCCTCTACAGTCACTTGATGCAGCAGCTCCAGAGGTGGTGGTAACTGCTGCAAGCCCCCCAGGCCACCATTCTTCTCTGCATGCATAGCTAGCTGGAGCACCAACTGCTTAGGAACCACTGCAAGCACACCTGAGCTTGTCACATTGGCACCCACTTGCTCTCCACCTCTGAAAACTTCAAAGGCACTGTCATCTCCATCTATTCCACAGTTGGTCCTCAGCACTGCACTCTCCATTCCCTTGTATTTCAGCACAAGATCTTGGTACTTGTGCTCCACTTTGACTATCTGCTCCAGCTCTTCTTTCTGTGCAACAAAGAGCTCAAACCTGCAAGGCCAGAGCCAGGAAGAACAAAAAAAAGAAGCTACGGGTGATCAGCTATGTCCATGGATCAACTGCACAATCAGACTGACAAGAGTTCTAATCTCAGCAGCATTTGATATTGGAAGAAGTTTCTAATACTCACGGATCCAGTATGGTGACATCTCCAGAGAAATGGAGTTGAGTGGAGGCTGTGAAGGGGATGGCATGCAGCTTTTCTGCTCCTGTTGTTGTTGTTGTTGTTGAGGTCATGGAGGTGGAGGGGTTTGTGGATGGTTTGATCAGATTACTGTTCAAAGATTTTCTGTTCAGAAGCAGTAGCTGATCCTTGATCTCTTCCCGCGATCTTGAGTTCCAGACTTCTTCCCTCCCGCACAGATCTCTGTAGTGCTTGCTAACCTGGCCACAACCAATGCACACAAGCTGATCAGCTGGATTGAGAAGGCTTGCTACACGTGAAGTGCAAATAGGCTGTTCAAAGCGGTATACGAACCTGGGAGAGTCTGCAGAGGTCAGTAACGGATAGCGATCGAGTGATGCGTTCTAAGAGACAAAGTTCCAGAGATTCCCATCCCGAGTTCTTCTCGCAGCTTTCTTCACCACCACCATCATCAGCTGAGGTCTTGGAGGCTGTAGCTGAGGTATTGTTTTCCGCAGAAACAGAATGGGACTCCAGCCTGCCACCTGCTGCTGAACATACCCGCTTGCTGCAGGGAGGTGCTGCATCCGACCCGAAGAATGGGTCGTTTCGGTCCCTGTTCCGAAGACAAGCTCTAAAAGCTTGCCCACATGTGGATGCTGCCAACATCAATGTAAGCTCGAGGAGCAAGAAATCAAGAGATGAAGAAAAACCCCCCAAAAAGAAACCAAGGAACAAAATGATGTTGGCAGGAAAGAAGCACCCAAATGCCACACAGAGCTTCTGAAACTCCCGAAGCTGCAATCAACAACTACTTCAGAGCTTGCTTCTAGAAGCGCCAATCAAAGCAATCAACAACAACTTCCAAGCTTCTGGAAACCGCTGAAGCAATCAACAAACTTCTTCAAAAGAAGAAAGTGGTACACGAGAGGCAACACATGAGAGACCAAAACTAAAGACAAAAAATCACGACAAGAATTACAGCATTGAAATGAGAATCAAACAAGGCAAGGAACAAAGTGCAGCTCCAGAAATCGAGAATGCTCACATCCTGCTGCTGCTGCTGAGGAGGAGGAGGAAAACAAAACAAGAGAAATTTCAGACAGAAGGAGCTGAAAAGCAGCTGCTGCTGCCTGGGAAACCTTAACTACAAAGAATGACAAACTGATGAAGAAGATGTCAGTCACAAAACAACCAAAATCTGCTGCAAACTTCTCACATGTTGTTTAGATACAACATGAGACAGACAGACAGACAGACAGACACATGAGGAGAAGGAACAGATTTCAAAGGAGATCAAAGGAAAGCTGAAAAACCCAACATCAAAATGCAACGACAGTTTTTTTGCAACGACAAATGGAGCAGCAGCAGCAGCAGGCAGGGGTGGGGTGGTGCATCAAACGAGGCACGGCACTGGCTGCTGGTCCTGGAATTATGGACCCAGAGAGCAGCAGCCTAGTTATAGGGAAGCACCAACCAGGGACAGAACAACCCAGGGTCTGTGCAATTAACCTAGGTTCACCAAGCCTAAACCTGCCGGTCTTCGTTTCCCGTGCATTCATCATCCGGACAGGAGCTCGGGGGGATATGAGTTATCATCCATTGGGAATAGGGTTGTTACATGGCTTTTCATCCATCGACAGGAGGTTTTTGCTGTTGCTTCTCAACCTAGGTTATGTCTGGTAACCAGACCCCTCTCACCGGTTACCTAGTCCATCATAGGGGGACCCCAGTTTTAACCACTCTTTTGAAATATAAATCTTTTAGTCATCCTTTCTATATTTTTGGCTATACATAGAAAATGAAATACATAAAAATATGTCACAATTTTTACTTTTTTTTTCCTCTCACCTTTTGGTGATTGAAGACCTCTAAAATCACTTCAATTTTCAGAATTTTAACATTTTTGGGCAAAATTTTGCCAGTACAAAAAAAGTGCTGGAGCTATGGTTCATGACACACTTTGGTGGTAAACTTTGTTACATCTATTCGTGCATGAAATGATATATGATGTTAATTGTAATTTAGCATTAGTGTAAAATGTGTCATTAGTCATTTCCACATTCAAATGTCCAGGCATCCGCTGTACATCCCTGGGTTTCATCCAGTGTTGGCTGGTTATCGAGTTTTGACACGGTTATCAATCCAGTTGTTAATAACCCACCAACCGGTTCTTGATTTTCATTTGATAGTATATCAATCCAGTTGTTAATAACCTACCAACCGGTTCTTGATTTTCATTTGATAATATCGAATTTCCAAAATCTAATAACCTACTTGGATGACCTGATCATCATCCAGGTAGGTTATCATCAATCTTCAAACACTAATACAACTTTTTTAAACAGAGAAAAATAACATTTCTTATTTTCATTTTTTAAAACCCTATAACTGGTGGTTATCTTTAAAAAATAAATAACCGGCCAACAACAGATATGGAACTTAGCATTGGGAATTTTTTGAATTTTTTCACAAATTCAATGATTTTATGAAGAGAATTGGAAAATAATTTGAAAAAAAATCAAATTAATCTTTAAAATTGCTATATTTCTATCCATGGTTCAAGTACATAGCCAATAACATATAAGGATTTTTTAAAATCTTGTATATATATTGTTAGTAGCCAAAATTGGCTTATGGATTATCACCACATCAGCTATGTAAAAAAATTGGAAAAAAACAAAAACAAAACAACAACAACAACAACTAATAGAGAACTGTGGTATAACCATTTATCAGTTACAATATTTCTCATACTCTAATTTCCTTGGAAAATCTAACTAATATCATTCCCTTCAAAAACATTTGCTTCCACATCTTTTCATTGCATGAGGTAGATAGTTATGCCTTATAATAGACATGTCAGTATCTAGGTAACCAAAAAGCCTGAGTGGTTGGGACCCGTGGTTGGGGTGTTGAATTCACCAAGGACCCATAACTATAGTTAGAAATGGTTATAATAAGCAAACATCTTGCAAGTAGTCACTGAACACCCATGTTATTAACAAACCATCAAACCTATTTTTAGGGTGGGGCTCTGAGCTATGTCCCCTCAACCTTATGGTGGTTACAAAATAATCACTTTCACAAATAGAAAGTCATCCATATGAGGTCAAGAGCCACCCATTCAAGGAGGTTGGCAAAGTAATGTTTCCCCCCTTTTCATACACACATTTCATAGCTTGTTGATACAATTTTTTATGCATGTTAGGAATGCTTAAAAAAATTCTCCAATCTTGAAGGTTTCCAAGTTCATTAAGTGGCACTATATCTCAATGTGGGCTTCCTAAAGTGATCAACCCAATCCAATCAATCACCTATGGGTGAAAATCAATCCAATTAGGGTTTGTTGAGGGGATAATTATATGAGGGTCCAATCATTTTTAGCTTATCATCATCTTAATTCTATGGGTTATTTATGTTTTGTACTTTCATTTCATTGCTTCCCCACATGCACATCTCCTCTATCTTTGAAAACTGGTGTTTGAGGTCCTGTATTGACATATTAACATGTCTTGAGGATTGTTGTAAGTTCTATTTTGGCTCCCCCACTAAACATCTATGAGTAATGGCATGTGTGACATCATTTAGTAGGAATATCATTTTATTTTATTTTCATTTGAATGGCAAATTTTAATTAGTGTGAGGAAAAATCTTATGTTTTTGGTCACCACATATGAAATTAAATTAAAAATCTCGCAAGCCCTTTTTAACAAGACTTTGTTTAGCGTTTTAAGAGGTGGCTAAAACTGGGGGAACTAGGAAATAGACCCTCAAGAGTGGCATTATGGAAGCCCACACTGGCTAAAACGTGCTAGGTCAATGGTAGCCCTTCATTTGAGCATTGATAGAGAGAGTGCTTTCTGTTTTTCAATTTTGTGATGCTGTTCAAGTGGCAATCATCCATAATTACATTTAACCAAATTTGGCAATATTAGAATATAAAAGTAGAAAATCCTAAGCACCCTTTCATATTGTCAACAAAAGATGATAATTTTTGGGATTTTTTTTTTGGGGGTGACTTTTTCCCTTAAAAAAGGGAATTTATGAGATAATATTCTTTTTTAGAAAAATCTTTCTCAAAATGGCAAAAAATCACCTGATAGACATTACAAATCCTAAAACAGACTTACATTCTTGGATTAGAAACCTCATCTGGCTTCAAAATGACAATACCCATCTTTTGCTGTCCATCTAACCATTGGAGCATTAGGGATGTTAGGGCTGGGGCAATTTTTGTTAAAGTACTGCAAGGATTTCAAAAAGCGAAATGCACATGTCAAGTGTGAACAAGCAGTTCACATTTCAAAATGCCCACTGGCTGCTGATACCCAATTACAACACATAAGGTGCCCCCAGGGTTTTACACATAGGTCTCTTTCATGATACAATACGCATATGATTAATGCTCCCTTTTGGATGTGATACTTTGTCACAGGCTTGATTACAGCAATCCAATTAGGCTAATCTCACTCTCCCCTCTCAAATTCAACCCATAGGTGTCAAGTACCAACATGCTTTAGGTGAGCAGCTTCTGTACCGACCTTTGGTATAGTTGGGTGTTTTGTTCAGTTAGCAAGGTTTCATTTTAGTAACCACCTTTGGTATAGGGTGTTTTATGAGTTAGCAAGTTTTTGTCTTTGTAACCACCTTTGGTATAGTTGGGTGTTTTATGAGTTAGCAAGGTTTTGTTTTCGTAACCACCTTTGGTATAGTTGGGTGTTTTATGAGTTAGCAAGGTTTTGTTTTCGTAACCACCTTTGGTATAGTTGGGTGTTTTATGAGTTAGCAAGGTTTTGATCACCAAATGATCATATTGGTTGCTGAAAATAGCAAGTAGATGCAGCCCTGGACGTCATCATGCAACGGCCCTATGTGGCTCAAGTGTAGTGTATGATTAATTGTTCAACAACCATGTATGGGGCTTTAATCCTACATCACTGAGTTCTACCTTTTTCTTAAGCAATCATACAGGTTATTGAAATGGGTCTGTCAAGGAACTCAAGGGAACTACACCAATACAATGTTTTTTTTTTCCTTTCATAATCTTTTTTAGGTTGGCCCACCAAAGAGAATGTTGAAAAACGGTTCAATTACTAAAACACCCAAGTTGATACTTGATACCTACTAGTGTTGGGCGGGTACCAGGCTGAAACCCTTTTCTAAAGCTTTTGTGCATAGTTGGTACTTGAGGCGATATCAATTTAATCCTAAGCCTAAGCTCTCAGGAGATAATTTTCAGCATCACAAAAGATTCAAACATATTTCTTCATGGGTCTATACATATATTAAGAAATAAAGGAAATGCAATGTTAGATCTGAGGAAAATACTCTGGAAAAGAAGCAGTAAATGTTTTCTCAGAATGTTTGGTAAGCATATGAACAAGATTGAGCATTTGAAACACACCAATTTAAAGGAGGGTAGATCTTGCTTGAAGCAATGGAAAAACTTGGAGTGCATCCAAAACGAAGTGAGACACTACCCTTGCAACAAAGCCTAACAACCAAGGATTACATCTTAACTATCTGATGACTAAATTTCAATCCAGCTGAAGCTAAAATGAATCAAATTCAACACTTCCAATGAATGAAAGCATAAAAATTAAATGAATCTCAATCTTCGACACAAAAAGTACACATGCCTGTGTAGATGCTCAACTGGAAACTAATCTTCCAAAAGAAATTTCTTGTCACCAATTGTGATGATTGTGTTAAATATCATTCAGATTTTATATTCTTATAAATTAAGATGTGTGTGTAAATGGTTGACAGTTTCAACTTTTGAGTGGGAGGTCTTGGGTTCACATATTTTTGCAATGGAAATCTTCATCATGGATGGCTTTCATGCATTAAGGAAGGATAGTCGTTCTTCAAGAACAATTGTGTATTTCTCCAAGAGAGACATGGTTTCCTTGAACAAATGGGCCCAAGTTCCTTGAGAATAAGTGGGCCCAAGTTCCTTATGGAAACACAGTTTCCCAAGGCAAATGGGCCCAAGTTCCTTATGGAAACACAGTTTCCCAAGGCAAATGGGCCCAAGTCCCCCCAAGGAAACATGTTTTCCTGGAGCAAATGGGCTCAAGTTCTTTGGGACAAACATTGTTCCACTATTGTTTAGGGCAAACCATGTTGGTTGATGAACTTTGGGCTCATTTGCCTCACGAAATTTGCAAGTTCCCCAAGGAAAACATTGGGCTCCAATTTTCCTTCTCCTCAAAGAATTTGCTTCAACCCCCCTTTCTTTTCTTGAGGCAACTTGGCCAAGGAAGTGGGGCCAAATTGCACAAAGATTTGGGAACTTTCCCTTAGGAAGTGTGCCAAAGTTCACCAATGGAAGCATAAGCTTGATTCTTGTTCTCTTGAAAAATTATTTTTCTTTGAGCAATTGGGCTTCAGAATTGGAACCAAGTTGGATGACACCATTCTTCATATGATATCTTTGAAGCTTTCATCTCAAGAAATCATCCATATAAAATAATGGCTATCAAGAAAAAGATTTGAGCCCATGACCCTTAATTCCATGAAACCTAATTCTTAACCATTGCATCATGCACCTTTACTTTTTAAAATGGGATACTAATTAAATCATATTTGAAACAATTGCCATAATTTAGGTTTAATAAACAAAATTTTACAAAATACTTTCCAATTGGGCAATTGACTTGCAAAAGTGTCAAATGTGATGTTGCATTTAATTTGTTGCTCTTCTTTAGTCCTTCTCACCCTTAAGTAACCTTCTTCACTCGTGAGAATACAGTTGTGTGAGATATTTTTTATGAGACCCCATTAAATCTACATGGATGTGCTTAGTTAACACAACATTGAAAATATTTTCTTCTTGTGCATCTAACCTTGAAATGTTTCCAAAAACACTTAGATATAGAAATACAAAGGAACTTCAGCACACATGTCTATCAAAGGAGTAATTACTCATATAGATTTCATTTTGAAAATGAAATATTCTCGAAATATTCAAAGATTCTTCATTTTCCTTCACAAAGATTTTTTTTTTTGAAATTATTTTTTATATCATAATTTTTGAAATAATATAAATTTGTGCCAAGCTTTGTGCCACCCAAACTCATATAAATTTCTATTATATATATATATATATATATATAGGCCAGATCTGACCTTATAAGCATGTAAGGGTTATTACCAAGGCTAATTCAATCTCAATATCAAGTATATACCTACCACATACAAGTCAAAAGTCAGCCTTGGAACCTAATACCAGGCTCATAAAAGTTTCTAAAGGATGTGATACCCATACCAGCTAGTAGGTTCAAAAGTTGATACCCACCCAACACTGGTTGATGCCAATGTTGTCCAGTTGCTAGTTCCATGAGCTTTTTTTTCTTTTTTTTTTTCTTTGGAGCTTCCATGAGCTTCCTTTGGAGGTGGAGAGAAAGCATTAAGCATCAAGAATATTATTATTATTATAATAACCTACACACGCTTTTTGGGCTGGACAATGAACCTTATTGATTATAATTATGATCTACACATCTATTTTTGGCTGGACAAATGAAGCATGTCTCACAAGCCTAGTTTCTCAAAGAGAGAAGGAATGGCAAACCCATAACTCCCACAAATAGCATATGTATATAATATAAGGGAGTACAAAGAGAGTTGGGTACTTTATTATTACATATATTTTGGAACCTTCTCTGCTTCTTTTTTCTTTTTTTTCAAAACCAACCCTGACCACAATTAACTAACTACTTGCTAAAATAGAACTTAGTCATAACTAGGTACATAATTTCATTACTAATTTAATCACAATATTTACTAGGAATTTTTTTCAGGAAATCATTATAGTGGTGAATATTGGAGACGTGGCCATACCCACATCTTTCATAAATTTGGCAAAATTAAGGCCAGCTATCACAAAGGAAGAAAGGGTGCAAGGGATAGGTATACCTATTGTTGCTTGGGTGAACCCAAAATAATAATAATAATAATAATAAATTATTTTACTCAGATATACCCTCCTGGTGTGGGTAGGGTATATCACTTACCCTAACTTATTTTTTCTTACAACCAATATCCCCTAATGAACTGCATGCCCAAAATATATACATCTAAAAAAATTATATCCTATATGTAAGATATAATACTCATACAATAAATTTCAATGAATTTGAAAACTGTCCTAATAATTTCAAATTATTAAAATATATATATTCTTACTAAATAAATAAAAATATTTTTTGTTATGCATTTTGCAAGCTTTTCATGTAAGTTGGCAATGTTACATACCCACGGTTACTCATGGGTCTTGGGCCTTCAATAGCAAATTTTCTGTCATCTTTGCAACAAAGTGTTATCTTTGTTTTGTTTTTTTTTTTAAATATTAAATTTTTTTTGCTTGTCAGATTCCTTATGCAAATGCATCATGATTTTCTATGCCAGTTTTAGCAAAGCCGATCTTATTATTATCTTGTACGGCTATGAAGCCAGTTGGCCTGCCATAATGCTTGTGGGGTTTGTTCTCGGATTCACTCATGGTTATTGTGGCATCAAGGGAATTGAGTTGAGTTGAGTTTACCTATTTTAGGCTCATTCATCATATAGGTGACTTTGGATTCAACCAATGTGAATTTGTGGAAAGTTTAATAAATGCCGTTTCAACCATGCTTTTCCACCCACATTGTTCTCTACGGGCCACATAAAATTAGGTTTATTGCACTTCACCCAGTGCTATGGAGCCCCCTTCCCTCACATAGATCCCTCTTATAGCACCAAGGATTCAACTTCACTTGGTTCATCATTCTTTGGAGGTATAATCAAAGAATTATGAACCAAGATTGGGCACTTCATGGATGAGCACTTTGCTTGGAACGTTGACAAGATAACACTCTTACTTAACCATTAACATCCCGGGATGAGGCTCCCAAAATCCTGGATTCAAATATAACAATGTTTAGTGTGTATATAGCAACTTTGAGGTGACTTGCCCATAAAAATGCATTGGGAACGTACGAGATCTTTGAGAGCAACATGAGACTTGACCATAGAAACACATTGGGAACGTATAAGATCTTTGAGAGCAACATGAGACTTGACCATAAAAACACATTGATCTTTGACGGCAACATGAGACTTGCCCATAAAAATGCATTGGGAACATACAAGATCTTTGAGAGCAACATGAGATTTTGTAAAAGTAAAATAAGACCCACAACTCGCCTACCAATTTTACTCTACACTAAGTGTAAGTTTCCATAGAAAACCCACCCACCCACCCACCCACTATTTCATTGGGACCTACCCAAATGTTGGAGGAGTCTTTTTGTGTGATGAGTGGGCCTTCCAACCCATTGTTTTTCATTCAGTAGTCCACAACTTCGATGGGTAGAGCCTACCCTCCAAAATAACATATCTCCAATAATAAACACACAGAATTTGGTGGTGAAAAACATCACTTATTCAACAACAGCCAGCAATAGGGTTGGCAGTTGGTCATAGTTTATTGAAAAGTTTCCAAAGACATTTAAACTATAAACTCATCCATTTAATTTTTACCTATTAAACTAAGGTTGAATAATGGGTTTAGGGTTTAACTCTACCTTTGTTATGACATATTATAGTTCCCTTCTTTTTTATCACCACTATGTGTTTGACTCATCCATGAATGATCAATCTATTTTTAATTGTATGATATAAAGGGTGCCAACTAGCTCTTTACATTTAAGCTATTAAATGGGTGAAACTAACTATTCAAACAATTTGTGTATATGTACCTCAATACCTTGTGGGGTTTCAAATCGCTTAAATAATTAGATAATATTTTCATAATATTTCCAAAATAATCATTGCAGGACAATAACTAAAAATAATTTTATGACGCTGACCTAACTCGATTCAATCCCATGATATATATAATAGTAGACTTCAAATTGGGAAAAGTTTGATCTTACTCCTTACCCACCACCATTATAATAGAATCTTTGGTTTGTAGTTTTACATGTGATACCAATAATTTGTCCTCACTTGAATCATGTTAATATTCATGTAAGTTTTTATATTGTTTTTAAAGGTGAAATGTAAAAATGTACTCCCGTGTTAAATCCTATACACAAAATAGCACCCTTATAGGTCTAATTGGAAGTTTCAGTGTTTTAAAAATATATATATATGGGGATTTTGAGATTTTTTTTCCTAATGTAAATTTGACTAATTTTGCTAAATTTTGAAGGGAAAAAAAAAAACCAAATTATTGATATTAATGGAATTGGAAGAAAAAAAAACCCTGATTGGAACAAAGGATTAAAATGCTTATAATATATATTTATGGAATAAAATTGGAAATGGTGGTAGATGTGCCATGTGTATGTGTCCAAAAGATCATGTTTCCATTGGTGACACATAGTAGTAGTCCAATATGAAAACTAAATTACTATGTGCAAAAAATGAAACTAAATTCACCAATGGTAATTATGAAAGAAAAGACTATGTAGAAATAATATCATAGGATTTATGAAGTGCTTGTGCGTGAGTTGGGCTTTTTGGAACTACGAATACAAAAAAAAACAAAAAATGGGGCACTATGTGGGATAACTAATTAGGGCTATACCATAAATCTGTATCAAAAAAACCATTGTAATGGGGTTTCCTTTGCTCAAAAGTTTTCTGATTGGTTTGAATTTTAATCCCCAAGATTAAGATCTTAATTGGGAATTCAAGTAAGGAATTCCAATTGGTTTCCTTTGCTCTAAAAAAATTCTAATTGGGGACTAATTCAGTAACATCTTAGTTTGAATAGCAGGTTTGACCAAAAAAACAAATTAGTATTTTCTTAGATATGCAGAATTTTCCAATTTCCCAAAGAAACAGATCATCTCTTGGAAGATTTGGGAACATTTTATTTGGCAAAAATGAAATCATCAAAATTAAATAATTATTTGGCAGACACTCAACAAACCTGCTATTCAACTATTATTGAGACCAGTTCTTTAGATTTCTAAAACCTTTAGTTTCAATCATTTTCATGAAGAATTTAGAGCTGGTCCAATTTAAAACAAGGTCCAGTTCCATCTTCATTAGACACAACTAAACCCCCTCAAAATAAATGTGTAACTAGATTGTTCAACTAGTATGCTCACTCCAAGATAATAATTATATAATATTAATTATGTATTTACCAGTCAAATGCAATAACTTGTTTAAAATGTTGGATTAAGTTTATATTTTTAAAAATAAAATTATACTTATGTACTTAAAGAACTTGAACCTTTTTCAAACAAGGCATCACCCCCCATTTAGGTTCTAATTCAAGTTTAAAAATAAGTTAGTTCTCCCATTAGGTTCTCATGGCAATTCCAAGAAAATTGGAACCTTTGGTTCATAGACCTTAGAACCTGAATTGAACATGCTGAAATTCAAAAACATGTCAACACTAGTTTGAACCAATGTTAGTTATTTGATTTTGCTAATAATTGTCAATTTCTAGTTTTCTATCAATTCAGAATCAAAGAACTATTGGTTTTTATTATTATTATTAGTTTAATCAGAATTAAAAACCAATGATTCTAATTATTTCAAAGAACCAATGGTTATGAACATGCTTAATTATTTTTATTTCAATTTTTTTGAGAACCATCAATGGTTTTTTTTCTGCCAAAATTCGCCAAAATGCGATATATATATATATTTGTTGCAATATTCTCATTTTCTGAATTTTTTTCAAATTTTAATTTTTCAATAGAATTTTTCACCACATTTGGACTCTGATTTTTGTTCAATAATATGTCTTTAACTAGTTTTTGAATTATTCAGACTCATTCTAAAAACATGTCACCATTTTTTTAAATAGTGGGTTGTTAGTAGATAAATAATAAAAATAGAAACCAAGCTAAGCACCATGGCTCAAGAGAGAATTGGAACTCAATGAAAAAGTATTTTTTATTCACCCACCACCAATTTAGACTACTCTTGTCAAATACATATTTACATGGGGCCATGCAAGTATAAATGAAAAAGAAATTTGGTCACTTCCCCTTGTGAAATTTAAAAAGAAAATGTACAAGATGAACAGGGTAAATGGGCAAGTGTAAATCATTAGGTATGAGAGATCCTTCCCCTCCCCACAAGTGACACAATGCAAACCCTCCCATGAGTCCCTTCAAAATTTCTAATACAAGAAGAATCCAACACAATATTGTACTACAAACAAACAACTGGCTACCTATTAAAATATAAAAACACACATACCCACACACACAAACAAGGCTCTCCAATGTGCTCACCTTAGCCATGCTGCTAAATCCAGGTGAGCCAAAAATACCACAAGAAAACCAAAGACAAACCTGCCTAGCTAGAAACCAATGACTATTCTGTTGGGTACGGGGACCATGGATGATGCACATGGGGACCCAGTGCAGTGAAGAGGAGGGGTACCCATTTGGAATAACTTCAACAACAGATGGATGAGTCCAGAGAGTGCCCTAATTAGGAACAATTTGTGTGGTTTTGAAGCAGTTTTCACATCCTGAGTAAGTTAGTAGTTAGTACTCATGATTCAAGCTGCAATGTACATAAGGACTTGTGATGAGATATAGATTTTATTTTATTCTTCTTCTTCATATGTAATTGAAGAGACAGTTTTCGGCAACATGAGTTTTTTAAAGAAATTTGGGACACAAATGGACAAAATCCATTTCAATATCCTTTTTTGGCATATGAGTTTTTTTGGGGGTAGCGATCCTAAGCAAAGAGATTGATGAAGGGGAGAGAAGGGGCGTGCAGAGCAAGCACATAACTTTTGATAACTTTTACAACTATCAATCAGCTTGATTAGTACACTTTCTAAGAATAGCTGATAGAGGTGTCTAGTGTCTACTCCCCCTCGCCCCCGCCCCCACAATTATCACTCAAACTTTGGGAACTTAATAAAAATATGCCTGCAGTGACATCCTAAACTTGGAGGGTCTCAAATTTAAAAAAAGCTGATTGTTCCCCATCATACTATTGAAGTGTACTATTGCAGACTCTTCATTAATAACTCCAGAGCTGACAACGAAGAGGGAAGAAGCATCAGGATTTGGTGGTGTGAAAGGTGAAGGGTCAAGATTTTCAAAACTCTGAAGCGGGTCTGGCGAGGCTGATGTGGATCAGTAACACCAACTGTTGTGCATTCTAATATCTGTGTGTATAGATCAGTGTTGGGCGGTTCTTTGATTTCGTCATAAACTCGAGTTTTGGGTTTTTGAAAAAGGTAAGCAAAAGAGTAAGTATTGATTTTTTTTTGCCTACCCACTCATCATCACTGGTGGGCTCTTGGCGGCCGGACTCCATTGTCCAATTCATTGCTCCCAATCTGGAGCTTGAATTCTAGTCATGTATAGTTGTTGTGTGAGTTTATAGAAGGGTCTGTTTTGGACAGCCCCCCCAAATTGCGCTGCCGCCTTTTCTTGCTTTCTTTCTTTCTTTCTGCCTTCCTTCCTTCCCTTGCTCATCATCACCGCCCCCTTGATATTATCCCCTGTCAATAACTCAAGGCTCAGTCCTGGAGAAGACTCTCCAGGACTTGTGAGTTCAAACTCCAGACACCTCGAGTCTGCTGTTCTTTCGTTGGCATTTCATCAGTTCCTAGTCAAAGACTAGACTGTCTTTTAACCATATTTAGAACTTGAATCCATTTGCAGATGTGTGTATTTTCAGTAGTGCTACTTACTTACTAAAGTAACCATCAACAACTTGGCCTTTTATGGCAGGTTTTTCAAACAAAATCGTGTAGGCTGTTTCTGGCAGGTTCAAACCAGTGTTGGCTGGTTACAGGATTTTCCCCAGTTATCAATATGTATAATAGTCGGATAGGCATAAATGCGTATCTGAATTCTGTGTCAATTTCTATAACCCGGCTTATCTGCAACCAGCAAGTGTGTACTAGGTTGATATCCTTATCCTACTCATATTTGGATGGGACATTAACACATCATATCCTTATCATATTCATAATTGTTATGGTGATAACTCAATGGTGACGGTTATGGATGCTAGGATTGATATATGCATATCCGGTGATGGATGTTATGGTTATGATTATTATATTCATATCCGGTCTAGATATAGACCGTCCTTTTAGGGTTAGGGTTTAGGTTGAATGATGCAATGATGCAATAATGCAATGATCAATTTTCAAGGATCAAGGTTTAGCACTAAGGACTTCAAGGACAACAATGGCAATGTCATTGTTGAAGTTTCTTTAGCAACATGAAAGTGTTGAGTGTAAAATGTAAACAATGGACATCAATGTGTGTGTTTCTATGATCCAACTTGAGCAAATCCAACTTGAGCAATCCAGTGTGTACTTGTATGCTTTGAACAAATGTGAATTTTAGCTTTCAATCATTGACAAGGAGCAACACTTTTTAGAGCTTCTGAAAACTTCAAGCAACAAGAAGTTTTGAGCATTCTCATTTCTACAAGCTAGCTTGAACGATCCAATGTACACTATGTACTTGTTGTATGTTTTGAAAGATTAAAAGTTTTGCTTTGCATCATCAACAAAGAGCACAACTTTTAGGAGGTTTTGAGAACTTCAAGTGATAAAAAGTTTTGAGCATTTTCATTTCAAGTGAATTCTATGAATTTTCCTGTGTTTGGTGCCAATGTTAACTTGTTGCTCTTGGTTTTGTTTTTTTTTGATTGCTTAATTACCAATAGCCGAATCATGTGTTGGTTTTCCTTTTTCTTGTGTTTGTGTTATGTTCATTTGCATTTTCAAGAGCACTAAGCCTCTAGTGCTTGTTTTATTTGTTCATAGGTTTGCCTTTTGGTCGTTTGCAAGTTTTTCAAGAGTGCCAAACCTCCAATTCTTGTTTTCTTTTTTCCTATGTTTACTTTTTGGTTGTTTGCAAGTTTTTCAAAAGCACCAAGGTAATTAACTTGTTACCTTCTAGTTTTGCTCTTCAATTATTTAATGAGCTACAACTTCCTATGTTCATTTTTTTCTTCGTGTGTTTATTCTCTACACATTTGCGAGTTTTTCAAAAGTGTCGATCTTCCAATGTTCGTTCTCTTTCTTCATGTATTTACTTTCTAGTTGTTTGCAAGTTTTTCAAAAGTGCCAAACTTCCAACGTTCATTTTCTTTCTTCCTATGTTTACTCTCTGGTCATTTTCAAGTTTTTCAAAAATGCCAAAGTAATTAACTTGCTACTTGTTATCTCCTGGTTTTACAATTCAATCATTTAGAAAACTACAACTTCCTATGTTCATTTTTTTTCTTCTTGTGTTTGCTCTTTGGTTGTTTGCAAGTTTTTTAAAAGCACCAAGCCTCTAGTGTTTATTTTCTTTCCTTTTGTGTTTGTTTTATGGTTGTTTGCAGGTCTCTCAAGAGTGTCGAAGTTAACTTGTTAGCTCTTGGTTTTGCTCTTTGACCATTTAGTTAGTTGTCAAGCTTCATCTTATTGCAACAAGCACTCAATGTTGCAATTCGCCTTTACAACTAGAGGTAATAAGTGAAAAACGGGTTTTTGTTTATACACATGACATTTAATTGATTAGCAAATCCCTAAACTCAATTCTTCCTTTCTTTTTTTAAAAAAATTTCATGCCTTCTTTTTTTTGAATTGGTTGATCCTGGTTGTTGTTTCTTTTTTTGTTGAAAAAATCCATGGCAAAAAAGGATGAGGTTGTGGTTCTTGAAAGTGTGGTGGTGTTGATGAGGATAGTCATAAGCTAAGTGAAAACCCAACAACCAACTTGTCGAATGTTGAAAACATCCACATGTAATGTGACGACGACCTTGTAGATAATGATGATCTACATCTTGCAGTTAGTATAATGCAAGCTCATAAATGGAAACTAGACAACAAAAGCTCAATTTCTTAGGGGTTTTTTTGTAATTTAATGACAATTCTCATGTTGATTTCAAAAACCTATAGATGTTGTGATGCATCATCTATAGATGAACTCTGCAAGAAGTTGGTAACAGTCTAACAAAAATTTTGTCATGTGTAACCTTAAAGCACACTATAATGTAAAGAATTTTACAAAAAATTAGGATTACATATAGTATAAAAAGTAGTAACTATAAGGTTTCACTCAGTTTGAGTTTTTTTTTAAGATCACATGTAGTTAATTTGATATTCAAACATAAAATAAATTATTAAGCTCATCAATATGCAATTGATTATCAGTTGTATGATTATGTAAAAATACAACAATAATTTTATAAACATTGATTTAGAACCCCTATTTTATAGGGGATGGGTCAATTCACAATTGGGGTACCAAAAAAGAGTATTATCTAAGTTTTTAAAGACTAGAAAGGATAATTTTGGATTTTTTTTATTTGCATCATTGTAATTGTATTGGATTTTTTATGCCAATAGATAAAATGGTGTCATGTTAAATCAATTTAAATTTTCTTTAAAAATTGGACATTATATAAATGTTTTTTTGATTCCTTTAAGCCTAATTATATCAAGTGCCTAAATTGCACCTATTTATACAAGGAATCAAAAGGAATGGTTTAAAAAATGCAATTGATGTCAATTTTCTTTTCTTTTATGGATAAATAATGCTCACATCTATGTTTGGCCATGTTCATTGCATGCTTTTGATTATAGTAAAACCATATGAAATTTTTGAAAATGACAAAATTCAATCATTGGGGCTGCAAGGAAAGGGACTATTTTTTTTGGGGCCATTTAGTTGATTTTTTATATTCACTAGGCGTAAGATTTATAACTTGCATTGTGGGTCACATGTGTAAGAAATAATCATTCCAAATAAATGTGAATTTTTTAATCAATGTTTATTTTAAACATTTTTTACATTTCTAGGTTTTAACCAAGGTTATAATGCACACCAATGTACACGAGATAAATCATCACCACCACATGAATTTTCATATTTTAGATTATTCAAAATTTCTCACTTAAAATTGTCTTGTGTAGTTGTTATTTGTAAAAACTAATGTAAAAAAAGTCTTGATATATCTTTTTTCCTTTTTTTGGAACCCCAATCGTGAATGAACCCAAATTATCATTTTTTAATCATTTTGAAAATCCATTATTTTAATGACAAATGGTAAAAACAACACTTAGCCCATTTACATCTTCAATGGAATAACATTTTACAACTTTAAAAAATCAAACTTTTCATCATTATTATAACATAATGTACTAACAAATGTTTTCAAAACATCTGATATGAACTTCACAACTGAAAAGAAATTGAAAATTTTAATGAAGAAGATTCTTTTTTGTGGTTGTTTTCTTACATGTGCAAAATTTCATGTATAAACTACCATTAAATCTAATCTTTTATAGTCTTCTTTCACAATTGTAACATTTGTGATAGGGCTGTTGCAAAGTGAAAATGTACTTCAATTAATAATTAATTTGTTCATATTTGCTCCAATTTCATGATATAATGATATATTGGGTTGTAAACCACCATTAGTTGAAATCTTTAATTACAAACATCCACCGTGATATATCAAAGTTCCACATGTATCAAAATTTGTCAAACTATGACAATTTTTTTATTTAGATTATAATGTGTTTTCACCCAAATGACTTACCAAATATAATAAAATGAATGACATTGCTCCCATGAAAACTCATATTGATGTTACCATGTTCGTTTGCTTGTAAAAAGAAAGTTAAAACTAACTAATATTGTTGCAACAAACCATTTTGATATAAATCATAGTCAACAATTAAAGAAAAGAAAGGTTGCACCATTTGGGTCTATAATCACAACATTTTTTGGCTCAACACATTTTTACAAGCATGGTGATGAAGCACAACAACAATGTTTGGAAGATTTGGTCCTTTACATTTGCAAAGGATACAAGCCTCTATCAACATGCGAAAACATCTAACTATGGAGGTTAATTTTTTGCCAATGTCCTCATGTTAATTTTCCTTCTCATTCAAATCTTGTGGAACATGTGTTGTCTAAAATGGTCCAAACAATATTACAAATCATTACTTTCTAGAAGGTCCAACTTGACCAAAGTGGGTGAATGCAAAATTGAGTGTTTTAATATTGGGAGAAATTGCACTCCCTATAAGTCCATATAAAATTCTTTAAAATGATTCAAATGGACATGGTTGTTACTTTTTAAAATGTTGTCATTCTAATCTTTGAATAATACATGTTCAATCACATACAAACCTTCCCAAATCTATGTGAAAACCGGTAATTAATGTAGTAGATGTCATTTTTTAATTTGGAAGTCCTAAAAGGAAAACCCACAAAATATAGATGAATAATAACCCATGTAAAGCTTTCAAAAATATATTTTTTGAAACAAAGAAATTGAAAAACAAATAAAAATTATAACTCATATGGACTTATGAAAGTATGGTCAACTTTTAGTCATTCAAAAGTCCCTAACTATCAAATGGTTAAGATTTTCAAATAAAAGATTCCTCATATGAATTTATCATCTTATATTACATCATATTTTGAGTCCCAATGACAAATTTGGAATGTGAATCAATATAATTTTTTCCATCTTGTGATGGTCCATTTAAATGACTAGTCCATATTTTTTGACTTCAAAAGTCCATTACTACTAATAAATGTTTTGTATCAATAAATAACCACACATTTCTTTTCATAATGAAAATGTTAGAATAGATTCAAGTCCCAATTAGTAAATTTAAGGATATATTAATCATTATATGCATTTGAATAAATGATACCCAAGAAAAAAACATTATTTTGTCACAATAATGAGACATTCAATCTTGCATTCACCCAAGTGTTTGTTTTGACCAAAAGTGATGTCCATCTTGACTAGTGGGCTAGGGCATGAAATGCATGTGTTACTTTTTACTTATACATTTGACTAAAATGATAATTTTGACTAGGTATCAATTGATCATTTAGTCAAAAAGGACAAACAAAAAAAAGGTTAATCAAAACAACCATGCTTTAGTCAAATTGAACATACTAATTTAACATTAATTAGGTAGGCCTAGGTTTAAGGCTACCTACATACTTAACATACATAATTAATTAGCTTATTATAACTAGCCTACTAGCTTATAAATTAGGCTTAAGTTACCTACCTAACATAACTTGTAGTTTATTAATAAAATTTAAGTATTTACTACTTACTTAACTAAATAGTTTAAACTAGGCCTTATCAACCAACCAACCTACCTACCTACTTACTTACCCATTCACCCTACCCTACTTACTTAAAACACACCTATTTACCTTACTTACATACCTACTTTAACAACTAGCTAACCTACCTACCTACCTACATAACTTAACAACCTACCTACCTACCTATTTACCTACCCACGTATAGCTATTTACTTACCCTACCTACTTACCTACCTACTCACTGTACCCTAAATAATTAAAACATATCTATTCACCTTACTTACATACCTATCTTAAACAACTAGTTAGCCAACCTACCTACCTACCTACCTACCTATTTAATCACCGTAACAATCTCCCTACCCCCCTACATACTATAACAACCTACTTACATACCTACCTACTTACCTACCAACTTATACCTACCTACCTATACCTACTAATATACTAAACAACTAGAATTATATTTAGATTTACTAGATAACTACTAGTTATTACCTAGGTAACTAGGTAGGTCTATTAATTAAGTAACATATATTACCTAGCTACTACATACTAATTTTACTACCTAATATTTATTAATTCCTACTGAATAATACTTACTAAGTTTACATCTACACACAATTATAAATTTTGAAGGAAAAATATAAGTTGAATTTGTGAACACAATTCAATTTCAAGAGAGTTTTTTCACAAATCATTTAAAAAATTTACATTATTGTGCACATCAATGAATAGATCTTTGAAAGGTCTTGAAAAAATGTATTCATTTGTTTTATTTGAATATGACATAAAGAAAATGCATTTCAAAGTTTGAATGTCAAAAAAGATTTGAAATGGAACTTGTTAATAACAAAGTTTCACAAATCTCATCACAACATGGAGGTGTGGTGAGTTGATAGAAAAGTTGGTAAGTACACATGGCTAAAGAGGTCAAAGGTTCAACTCCCATTCCTTACATGCCTAGGGGACTATGTGAAGATGGTATACAACCCTAGGCTATGGAATGTATGACTACCCACCATGACCTAGGTGGGTAGTTAGCATCTACCTATGAACCTATTTTATAACCCACCTACCTACATTTAATCAAAAAATATGGTACGCATTTCAAAAATTTAAAAAATTACCCAATTAAATTGTTATTCAAAATTTTGTTGTTTAATTTGACTAGTCAAATAGCCCACCACTCAATTAGTCAAAAAGATCACCAGTTTAATCAGTCATGTAAAAAACAATTTGACCAAAATGACTAAGTGATTTTTTTTACTAGTGTCAAATAGGAATACTTTTTGGTCAAAAATTCAAGTAGAAAAAATCATGATTTGTAGTAGTGAAAAGACCATAGATTTACATGTGCTACCTAGTTTTGAAACTATGGTTTCTACAAGCTTTGATTTCTAGATGTCTAAAGGTGGGGTAAACACTTTTACATTAGTGATTAACTATTTGGATGAAAGTGGAATTCCATGACATCCTATTGTAGGATTGTTTGAAGTTCAAGAAACTAATGGTAGTGCCATGGCTTTGCAACTCCAAGGTTTGTTGGAAAATTTTGGACTAATCCACCATGTTTTTGCCTTCATGAAAGATTAAGGTAGAAATTTGGGATCCATGGCTACAAATTATGATTTATTATAATTGCAAGCCTCTAAAAGTTTTGCAAGTGTATGAAGGTACTTGTTTTGGGCATGTCATATCTAAAGCTTGCTAATATGCAACAAATGAGGGCAAAAACACATTACAATGGTCAAAAAATGTAGTCAGAAATATTATTTTTCGAAATTGTATAATTTTCAACTTCCACCAAGCCAATATTAAAAGATTTGTTCATAAATTATATTAAAAATAAGGTAGTTCAATAGCCAAATAATGAAATTGTCAAAGGAAACTACATTTTTGGATTAATATTAAATGATAATATTTGTAAGAATTTATATGTTGTCACAATATATTGCAAAGTGCAAATATACTTTTAAAATGATTCAAATAATTGCAAAACTTAATGATGCACTTAGTCATATATTAAATATGAATTGATTGTACCATTTCAATTATAATTGAAAAGTTTATTCATGTGATTTCACAAAAAACATTTAGACAAGTTTTTCATTCAAACGAGCATAAGTGTGTTGAAAAAAAAATTTGTGGAAAAATTACTTTCATTTGAAAGATGACAAGAATTACATTGGAGGCCTTTGTATTAAAATCCATTTTATATGTTTATCAAAACACTAGACGAAATCAAAGAAAATTTGCCCCCAAAATATACCCAAATTTTTATTTTTTATTTTTGCTTAAAGTAGCCTTCTTGTAGTGTGCTTTCACTCATGATGATAAGGTTTTTGTGGGATTGACTTTGTTGAGTGTGAAAGATTCTCAAACTGCATTACAAAAAACAATTACATGGACAAAAAATTTGAGGAAAGGAAGGCATGAGTGGGAAAGGGCATGCATGGATAGTGGGTTGTGGCCTCGGAAGCTAAAAACTCCTATCAAAACAAGGTTTACTAGCAAGGTAATCATGTTTGAAAAAACTTTGGAATTCAAAGTGGCAATTTTGTTGTCTTATGACAAGCAAAAAAACATTGAGTTTATAGCAACAAGTTTCAAAAGCCCAAGTGTGGGCCATTGTTGAAGCTGTCATTATGTGTTTGAATCCAATGGTATCTACATGTGTGCTAAATTAATCTAGAAGACATTGGTTGCTATCTAATGCCTTGGTGATTATGATTGATTTGATTATGGGCATGGAATCTCAGCCAGATCCCTTTGTTGATGGGAGTGAAACATGTGATTAGTTTGAGGTTGAGTTCTAGATGTAAAGCAAAAACATGTGACAAGAGGAGGTGAAGGTGATCAAACACTTTATACAATTTTTGAAAACATTTGATTCTTACTAAGTTCATAATATGTTAACATTAATCTTGGATCCATACTACAAATCCTTATAGGTTGTTGATAATTATGTGGGGTGTGGGAATGCAATCCACCTTACATCTAAGTATGAAATTCATTTCACTTTTGATGATAATTTTTGAAAGGTTAAACCCTTATATCCAAGCATAGGTGGTTGTTTCAATTAATGGACTTCATGTTGAAGAAGATGAAACCGACATGTTTGGTGTTGGGGCATTTATGGAAAAAAATTCATGGGCATTGATTGCTAGGGAACTATTTCTATTTTGGAGGTTGGCTATATCTCCACCTATGTGTGTAGATCCATTTACTTGGTGGAAGATCCATGAAGGTCAATTTCCGAATGTTGGCATCCTTGCCAAACAAGTTCTTGGGATTCCAAGGTTTCAAATTGAGACTGAAAGAGTGTTTGGCCTAGTTGGTGTTTTAACAACTTCAAAGCATTGCCACTTATAAGTCCAAAATTTGGACTGGATTATTACTATCATCAAAAATTGGCCTAATGACTCGCACCTAAATTGCACACCCAATGTTGACCTGAAAGACAATTTGAAAGTTGAAATTGATTTAGCTAATTATGAGCTGATTGAAAAAGTTGCATACTTTGAGGAGTTGCAAGTTGATGAGGATTAGGTAATTCACTTAAACCTTAAACCAAAAAGAAATTATCTTTCTATTGTTCATGTCCAACTAACCAAATGACCTTTAATTTTTTAATTGATGACTTGCATTATAATGGGCAAAGTTCTATAATGAATTGGGGTTCAATTCCACTATAATTTTTTTTTATTTAATTTTTTTTTTGTATTGTTTACAAATGAACTAACATGTTCGACTTGTTAATTATAACTGCTATACATATATATAAGTTATTATGATTTTTAAAACTAACAAATACATATCCAACAATGAATGAAAATTTCATGAATGTATAAATTGTAATATAATTTTTTTTTGGTGGAATATCTAAATACAATTCCTAATACTAAAAGGAATTTTTCATTTTGTATTATTTATGTCTACAATACTAGAATTGGCCCACATTAGTTCAAATTAAACTCACGAGTTTTGATGAAAACTTTATAACATGGTTCCCATCATTTTGTAAAAATATGAAGACGATGTGTTGTTGACAAACTATCAGGCACCCACATTGCCACCATGGTAAAAATGTTAAAATCCATTCAAATCAATTATTAAAAAAATTACAAATATCCCATTTTTAGATTTAATAAGGGTAATTGAATTCAAATTTAACATTTGTTGGTTCACCTTGGCCGTACCTTCAAATAGTTTCGCTAGTCATAACAAACAATATGATAAAAGACTAATGTAGATTATGACATGAATTCCCATTTCTTTAGTAGGATTTTAATCATTGAACCTTCCCCCTCCCAAAGCAAGTATTTATTCCTATTAAACCATTGGAAAATTTGCTTATAGAACTTACATATTTTTATATTGCCTCTTGTTATAACATTAGTGTGTAACATTCTCCTTTTGATTTTCAAATTTTAACAATATGAAGATTTAAATGGCTAAAAGAAAAGAAAGGAAATCAATCATCAATTGTGTTTTTGCAACCTAATATGAACATTGGATGGAGAGTAGATGAACTAAGTAAAAGTACCCCAACTTTCGACATGTTATTTTCAATTCAAGGTGATGTGAACATGATTAATGAAATGGTTAAAGAAGGGAAGTGTTTCCTTCCTTTAAATAGTTAGGTTGGTTTATTGTGTTTCATTTGTTGTAGGTCCTTGCTAGCAATAGAGGAAGGTGCATTCAAGCTTTGGAGGCATTTGGTATATTGTCAACTTTTTTATGTCTGGTGTGTAATTTCAATCCTTATCCATTGTGGAGTTTTTCTTTGAAGGTGTGTGTGATGATTGGAAGATGGTGATTGGTGTAGAAGATTGATGATGACATGAATGATGTATAAGATGAGATTAAAAAAGATTGTTGCAGTTGGAATGGGCATCAACATGCATTAGAAAAGAGCTAAATGCATTGTTGTTTTTTTAGAGTTTTTATTCTTTGGTTATTGTTGTAACTAGAATGAATGTCTCTAAAGCAACTTAATGTTTTGGTGGACTTTGATTAGGTTTCATTACTTGTCTTCCATTGTATTTCAATACCTAAAAAAATCTACACAAATGTTCATCGCATCAACAAAGTATTTGTAATATAGTGGGGGAGAGGATTAGAAACTCTAGAGAATGTAGAACAAACTAAAGCTTTAGTTATTTATAGAAGAGAGAATGGAATGTGGAAAGGAAGTTTGGAATTTGTTAGTGATTTGTCAAGGATCTATCACCAAGGGGTTGATTTTTGCTTGTTTATTGGGGACCAAAGTGAAAAGGGAGTGGGCTTATTTTAGTGCAATTTAGAAAGATAATATATTTGCATACTAAAATGTGAAATGTCAAAATGTATAATACCTTTGGGATTCTTAAAAGTTGGGTGTGAGTAATGGAATAAGGATGATTAGATGCTTGGAAGTTTGAACCTTTTGACCTATTTTCAAAAGGATTTTCTAAACATTTGAGAATGAATGTCAAAAATATTTGCTAAGTATAATGATCCTTGATGTTTTAGGAAAAAAATCCATGAGGGATTCAATCCCCAGTACCATTTTACCATTAACTTGTATTGGGCAAAAGCTAGATTAAAGTTGGAAACTAAAATATTATATTTGTAATGCTGATCATAATGAACATGGTTTTTAAATGTGAAATTGGTCAATGTAATTTTTTTATTTTCTTTTGATTGTGTGCAACAAGATCTCATGTTGACATTTTTTGTGTTATAATTCCACCATGCACAAATTCAACTCCCATCCTTTAGAGAATCATAATGTTTTCTATCTTAATATGTTTTTTTCTTTTAGCATATTATTTAGCTTGATCTTTGGATTGGTTATTTACCGTGTTCCCAAGTTGAATTGTTGTGAGAATTGTTTTACAATATAAAGGAAGGGGTTTAAATTAACAAATTAATGTTGCACACTTGAACAATGCAAAAAAGTCAAATTTTTAAAGGAATTGATTTTTTGAGAGAAAAATGGGATGTTACCTATCTATAGATTGTTTCCATCATAAACTACGAAAACCCTAAACCTTCAAAATTATGGTTGTTTAGGGTTTAGGGTTTGTATAAGTTTGAGGGTTTAGGGTTTCATATGGAGTTCAATATGTTCACTAATGTTGGGTGGGTATTTGATTTTGATCTTTTACATTGAAATAGTATTAAAGAACCATTGATTTTAGTTCTTTGAAAATAATCAGAATAAAAAAACCATTGATTTCAATTATTTCAAAAACTTCAACAAATTAGTTTTTTATTAAATAACTAATAAATAACCATCAATTATGATGATAGTTATAATTTTTTTGAGAATAAAGTTATCTATCAACATTATTTCTTTAATTATATGAAAATTATAGCTATGAAACTTAAGAATCACCATGATAATTATCAAGGGTTTGTTCACATTTTCAACAACCACCCAAGATTAATGTCCACCCATAACATTAAAAACATTAGTGGATCATCATATAATCCTTCTACCCTTAAACACAAGTTAAAACAAATGCATTTCTCATATTATAATGCTTTAACCATTAATCACGTTAAAACAAAAACATGAAAGATGTTGAAGCCATGTAACATGGTCATATGATTTGATTGTAAAATGAAATTGATTGCAACTTAAAAAGTACATCTATGTCTTTAGCTATCACCCATGTGTTGGTTTGAAATCAACACAAAAAATTTACCCCAAAATCTTACATTAAGGTCAAATTCTCTTCCTTGTAAAAGCATTTGCACCATCACACAAAAAGATTCACTCTAAATGGGTGTGAATAAAAATGCATCCCCATCAACAACCCAACACAAAATAAAATTTGTCAAGTTTAAATTTTTTAAAAAATTAGCTATAAAAAGGAAGGTGATGATATGTTCACTTTAATATATTGCTTTCTACAACATTTAGATTATGACCACCACATTTTTTCCACATTTTGAGAAATTTTCTCATCTTGGCAAATAATCATCTTATTATCAAATTCAAAATTGTGTTATGAATAAGCAAGTTTAACAACACCTTTCAAAACTTTTGTGTTTTATACAAGATGTAAGTGTGCATGCAACAACCAATGTGTCCCATGTTGATGTGGTGAACTATAGAAAGAGGAAGCCTAGTTAAATGATATATATGAATTTTAAACATGAAAAATTTTGCAATTTTTTTTACTAAACCCTTTGTTAACTTGATTGATGGTGCTTGTTTTGCCAACATCATGATTGAGTTTCTTCTCCATAGCTTTGAAAATTTTGCAACAAAACTCAAACCTTTAGATTTAGATTTTTGTATAATGCATTCAACCAATATTTTTGGTGGATTTTCCTCTTATACTTATCATCTACACCCAATATTAGGATCAAATATAAAGTGAAGGGAGGAGAAGTGTGCCTTTTATGCATTTTGTATGTATGAGTCAAGGCAAAACTTATTAAACAAATGGGATGTTTTGCTTTGTTCTTTTAGCATTTGTTTGATAGTTTATTCTTTCCAAAACTAAAACTTTCTTGCAAATGATGTTCACAAATATTTATTGCATGAAATATCACTCTTTTTAATAAACAAAACATTGCCCATAGTGTTCAACAATGAATTTGCATTTATAATTGCAAGTAGTGAGTTTTCAAAAATAAGTCATGCTTGTTTGCTTTAAGCACCTATCATGAACATCAAAACTATCAAGACAACAAGAATTCCTAAGGACATGAACCGACCATGACAAAAATAGGACTAATTTTAAGTCCAAACATGAAACATAAAATGTGCAAGATGTAAATTCAAACATAACTTTATTATGAAACATGAAAAAAAATGAAAACACGGATTATGGTGTAAGATCATATTCAAAATTGGTGTTGAACAAACTAAAAGTAACACAAGGATAACTACCTCCATTTATACATTGCTAGGGACCTAGCTCAAAAAATAATTTCAAAATTTTTCAAAAGATCTCAAAAATCTTACCCTATGTCAAATTCAAGAGATCTCAAAATATTTCAAAAAATCTTTTGGGAAAAGTTTCTAATTCCATTATGAATGTACAATAAACGAGAAGATGAAAGGTGGATGTTGATGGATGAACTTCATCCATTATGATGATGTCAACAATGATGTTGGTGATGATGTTCATGATGATGCTAAAAATGTTGCTAACAATGCTATTGGTAATGATGTTTGGGATATCATATGTATAAGAAAAGGGTTAGTCTACAAGGTGTTAGGTTGTTCAGGGGCATGGCAATAGGGCAATGGCCTTGAAACCCAAACCCAAGAACAATAGAACATTGATGTAACCTACCCTTCCTCAACATGTGATGACATTGTTGGTGAGTGTTTATCATTGTGAAACATCTCCAGGCATATGGCAAGCCTTTTCATTTGTTTGGTGAAAGTGTACTAAAATGTGAACTCCCACCATACCAATGGATTTGCCCTACATGTGAGCTTTGGTTATTACAATAGGTAATGCCATTACACTCCAACCCTTGGGTTCTACCCTTAGTTCAGTAAAAGTAATGCCATGTTGACGAGGCATTACCCTACACAAAAAATTAACATAATTTGAATCTACCACCTTGAAATTATCTTATAGATTTGTAAAATGCCTTGTAAAGTTGCAAACAAGATTATATTCCATTAAAGTTGTTTCATATCCAAAAGAAAAATTAAGTTAAGTTTCTATGTTTTAAAAATTGTGTTAAAAATCATGCGGGGTCATTATTTGTGTTAAGAAAAGGTATTGTTGGGGATATTATGTGAAGGAGCTTTAATTTCCCAACTTATTATTATTTAAATTTATAATATCCAATATGTATTTAAATGACCATAAACTCAATTTTAATAATATATTTGAATTGAATTTTGGCACCATATATTTTGTTTGAATTTCAATTTTAGTTGGAGGCATGAAAAGTGATGAAGGAGGGTGGTTGTGCACGATTAAATAAACATGATGCATGAAAAAATTCAATTTAATTTTAGAAACACATCAATAGACATTTTAGTACTAAATCACATTTTAGATGATGAAGGCCATTGTTTTCATTCAAAAATTCATTACAAATAATGGAAATTTGATTTATTTGCATGCATAAAAATACACAAAAAAAGAGATGAAATTTGGCTTTCACAATCAAATCGAATGAGGTGTGCATTGAAACCCAAGTAAGTGAATTATTAAGTAATAACATTCGAAACTTTATCAACTCCTTGTCAACCAAGTAAGTACCACCTCATTAATGTTACCTCCTTTATTTTGAACCTTCAATATCCATCATATACATCCTATTAATTGAACCTACTAGCAATTAATACTTATTATAAGTACATATGCTATATTTTTGATAAAATAAATATGAATTACAAAAAAAAATGTCCCCCAAATATTATAAACACATTATTGTATGTAAAATTTGATGTCATTATGTGCACATCTTTTTAACCTTGCTCAAATCCTTTATTTGTAGTTGCTTTAATTTAATCAAATTAAGTTTGTTCAATTTCCAATGGTGGTGGAAGTTCATTATAGTGACAAATGATACATTCTTCTTCATTTCAACATCAAGGACTTTTTTGGAGGAATTTCCAAAATTTTCACACTAGTTTCTTAATTTTCTTTTTGAGATCAAATTTGAAAATTTCTAATCTTATGCCTTCTTTGAAAATATTGATCCACTATTCATCAAATAATTTCACCACATGGTCATTCTCAAACATTACTTTGACATCTTATTTTTTATTGACACAATAATTTCATTATTTGAATGTCACACCATGGAATCATCTCCTTCAAAGTGGAACAAATTAATTAAACAATATGTTCTTGGGGCTTGAAACAAAGCTACATGTCATTGATATGTTTAGAGGAAGTGAACTACTTGCGATCTTGTCATTTGGAGAAAAAATGTTTCCATTTTGGTTTATGTGCTTGGTGTGAATCCATGCCAAAAACTAAGACATGATTTCCAAGTGATTTTTGTATCAATGTATGACAAAGACTATTGGAGATGGTGGAACCAATGGAAATGGTAGAATGCATAACATGACACTATTATTAATAGTTTTAACTAGATAAATTGATTCATTTCAAAATGTGAGTTTGGATGTAGTCTAGCTTCCTTAATTTCCTTTCATCACCCTTTTTATCTATTTCCACAATATTGTTTTCCGAACACTTTTCATTTCTTTCCATGCACACACAAATATAGCTTAATGTGATGAAATCCAAACAAGCAAGGTACTTGGATGAAATGTCCAATTTTGAAGGAGAAGGGAGTACACATGTTGATGAAAAAATTGGGATCATAAATGGTAAATGTTGTGAATAATATCAAAGATTCATATTTAAAATCACGATGCCTTGGTTATTTTGACTATGTTTGTTGATGAAATTACAATTGCCATTATTTACATTGTTCATTACAAGTTTAGTTTTTTTTCTTCTTTTGGCATATATGTGATTAAGTTTAAAATTCTAGCTTCCCTCCATGTGCACATGCATATTTCATGTTTAGAAAGAGGAGGCATGCAATGTACACCTTGCAACCAAAAATTAATGTATTTCATCATCCATGTGATTCCATCCTTTATAATTGAATGGTGAACTATTTAATGAACTTTAACATATTAAGGAATGGGCATTTTAATTTCTAAACTATTACGTACCTTGTTCAAAATTGCTTGTGCAAACCTAAACTTAAAATGGTGATCCAAATTTTTTTCACCCATGCTTCAAGAATCACCGTGAGAAGCCTAATGAAACACCATTTTTTTTCTTTGAATCAAGATTAGAACCCCACTTACTTTTGATACAAAGCTTGAAACAAATTTTTTTGCTCTTAACACCCAAGGTAAAGGCTAAATCAAATGAGCCTTAGAACTTGATTTTACATAACGTATATGAATTTTTTTGGAGATGTACAACATTCTCACATGGATTGGATTAATGTTGAGTGGGTATCATATTTTAAAGGGACTAATAATGTCCTTTTATTTAAAATTTTGAAAGATTTCTACTAAGTCAAACCCTTGTAGGTTGAAAAAAAATCATATTATATACCAAGCTAGTATGAATACCTTGGATATTGGAAAAAAACACTTGGTAATACCAATAGTTGTGATTTTCAAAATGTGATAGCAACCAATAACAATATTGATATGTTATTTCATGAGGACATTTACCTTCATTGAAACGGTAGATTGCATTTTGATAAAATTTTGCAGTTTTTTTTTTTTTGGGTGGGGGAAATGAAAAAAAATTATATACATAAAAATCAAACAAAAAATGCATTTCTTGAGTTTCAATCTTAGTCTTTCAAATGTATTCAACTATAGTATAATATTAAAAGTCATCAACACAACAATAGTCTTCTTCTAACAAGCTTCTTAGTTACAAACAAAAAAGAATTCACTAGGGTCTTCCTTCCACTTGCGCATTCAATAATCAAAGGCCATAAAGAAATATGAAACGTTAATTTTTGAAATCTTAAGTTCTTTATTGATATTAGGTAGCATTGTTAATGGGAAAGGGAAATATTGTTTTCAATTGGTATATTCAAAAGACATGTACTAATTTTGGTTTATTGATAACAAGACAAGTATGCCTCACATAACTCAACACCCACAAACACATGCTCCTATTTATAACCCATTTTGGGTTTCATTGGATGAACCTTAGTGGCCAACCCCAACCCCCTTCCCTTGGTATAACTAATCCCACCTACTTACACACTAATATGCCCAACTACCTTTTTACATCTCATGTTTCCCTCTCATATCACCTCCTTCCCTTTCCCCCATTTTTTCTTCTCTTTGTTCAAGCTCACAAAAGGAGCTTGTGGAGGGAGTTCAAGCTTGTTGAAAAAATACAAGGAATTTTGTTCCTCTCATCTCCTTCCTTTTTCTCGTTTTTCCCCTCTTTTTTTCCTTTTTTATACATCTTGTTGATACAAGGGGTTAAGTTGCTTGTGGCAACCTTTGTGGTTATCATATATATTTTTACTACCACATGGAATTGAACTCGTACCATTTTTTGTGTTTTTTTCTTTTATTCTTTCCTTTCCCTTGTGGAGGCAACCTTAATGGTTGTCATCCATTTTATTTTTTCTCCTTGCATTATTTTCCCCTCTCTTTCCTTTGTTCTTTTCTCTCTACCTCCTTTCCCTCATGGTGGTGAATAACCTCAAAGGTGGCCATCTTCTTCTCTTCCTATTATGGGGAGTCTCAACACCCCCACAACATTACTTTTTGTTCAACATTTCTCTATTTCTCTCCTCTCCTTCCCTTTCCCCTCTTTCTCTTTCCTTTCCTTTATGGCAAAGCCCTTCATGCTCATCATCTTCTTTTCTTACTTTTTTTAGTTATTTTTTGGTGTTTTCTTTGTTGTATTTTTTGAGTTTTGTAGGGCATGAGTGACGTGTTTTGTTGTTTTTGGGGTTATTTCCATTATTTCACAACATTTTTGTATAGTTTGAAGTCCAATTATTTGGGGGTTGATCATCTTTTATGTACCTCAAGTGTATGTATTGCAATGTGCCTTTGGGCACCTTTTCAATACCTACATTCGAAATTGACCTTTTATTATCATTGAAGGCTAGAAAGTTAGCTCAAATAAAATCAAATCAAAAAAAAAATTTCAATACCCACGTTTTGTGATGCCAAGTACATCTAGTCTTTTTTGGGGTTTGTAAGTTTAATTCATGGTTAGTCTATAAGAGGCAATAGTAGGCAAGTAAGTGGGTCAACGTGAGAGAGGGTCATGTCAATGGGTAATAAGTAGCTTGGTGAGGAAATATAAGTACCTATTTTTCTCGGTGTAATACTTTCATCTTTTCATGGCATCATCACCTATTTGGTGAGTAGGTATATAGATGCAAGTAGGTTGCTTCAAGTAGTAGGTAGGCAATAAGTTATTATGTAAGTCAAAAAACATTTGCCTCTTAGTTGGTAGATAAGGGGAGAAATGAGGTTAATAAGTAAGAGGAGACAAAAATTAGTATTAAATAGGGTAAGAATGCTAGCCACGAATGGTTGATAGGGGAACCCAATGGAAAAATATCTCAATCCAATCACCATCAATCCAAACTAATGTATTTGTGGGTTTTAGTTCACTTTGGCTAACCATTATGAATCTCTATAGCAAGATTTCATTCAAGAATTTTCCTTTCTTTTCTTTTCTTTTTTCAATTTTGTGGCTTCCAAAGTTTTGCACCTTTTTCATTTAAAAATAAATTGTTTTCAAATGTACCCTTAAGATGAAAATTTCCAATTTTGTTCAATTTTTTTGTCACCATAATATAAAATTTTGCCCAAAAAAAGGAAGCTAAGACTTCCAATGATATTCTTAGCCAACATTGGACTTCACCAATATAACCAATTCCACATAGGAATGTAAGAACTTGTTAAGGTTAGTAGGAGCTATTAAGGTGATGATGAAGTCAAATTTGCTTATAACCACTGTTTGTTCAGAGTAATATAGTAATTTAATTTATTTCATGGATTATCATTGTAAACGCCTCATCATAAGACAAAAATGGCTTTTCTTGGAAATTTAAATCAATGAAACGAACATTTAAAAAAATTAAAAATCTAGGCCATGTAGCTATGGTCATAGGCTCCAAATGGCATGTTAATGGGGAAGTCAATTTAAAATAGGCATAATGATTAGTCCGTCACAATTTGGTGATTTACCTATCTAATGCATCAAATAGTAAATTAATAATTTTTCAATCTGACCAATTGTATCTTAAAGATTCCAAGAAGCATTTAGGGGCCAAATTGAACCACAAGTGGAATTGGTAGACCACCAACCAATTCTAAGGTCAATTTTTTGATATAACCAAAGTGCCGATCATGCATAGGAAGATTTATCCAAATTTGACTAAAACTGAACTAAGATATGAACATAAAAAAAGGATTAGGGTACCTACTAAAACTAAATAGAGAAATTTGAAAAATAGAGATTCCAAGGCTATGTTGGAGACAGAAGGGAATGGGCTATTGGTGATGTGAGAGAAAAAATAGTAAGTAATTAGTATCTACAAACATTTAAAGTAACAACGAGTTAAATGCAACATCAAGTTTGAAACATTTGCAATACAATGCCCAACATGAAAAAAAATACAGATTTTTTTTATTGTACCTGCACAATGATTAATGTTGTAAATATCTTTTTTACATAATAATTTCAAAGAAAAACATGTGATGTAATGGTTAGAATCCTCCCTTTAACCCAAAGGTTCAAGGTTCAATATTTTTCCCAATTGTTTTTTCCAACAAACAAAATGGATGAAAACATCCATAGAACAATTAAATAATTTTTAAAAATTAGTTGCTTGCCTTTAGGAAGTAATTTCCTTGGGGAAAAGAAGATTAAGTGCGAGTCCCAAGCAAATTCCCAGTGGAATAAAAAAAGTTTTCCAATGAAAAAACTTCCTTGAAGAACAATGAATTTTCTTTAGGTAAGGGCCCAAGTTCTTTAGGAAGAAAAGCACCTTCCCCGGGGAACAATGTACTTTCCCTTGGGAGAGGCCCAAGTTCTTCAAGAAAACATATGTTCCAAATAATTTTGCATTCACAACTATTTCATATTTGTTTTTATATAATCTTGTGACCTATCATTGGAAAGGTTTCGAGGAAAGTTACAACTTTATAGTTGGAAACATTTCAATTAGAATTCATATGAAAAAGTTATGTTCAAACAAAATTTCAAAGACATTTGTTCCTCGGGGAACATGGCTACTCCCCTAAGCAACTTAAGCCCTTGCTCCCCCTTGGGCACATGGTTGTTCCTCGGGGCAATTTAAACTCCTTTTTCACGGGGACATGATTGTTCCCTAGGGGAAAAAAAGGTCCCTTGTGCAATTTCAGCTCCTTCTCTAGGGGGACATGATTACTCCCTAGGGAAAAATGTAACTTCCTTGAGGAACAATGAACCTTCCTTGGGGAAAGGCCCAAGTTTTTCAAAGAAACATAAGTTCTGAATTTTTTGCAATTATAGTCATCTCATGTTCATTTTTATATAAACTTGTGACATATCATTGGAGAGGTACATAAAAAAATTACAATTTTGTAGTTGGAAGCATTTCAATCAAAGCTCATATGCAAAAGTTATGAACACACAAAATTTTATACATATTTGCTCCCAAAGGAACATGGTTGCTCTTTGGGGCAACTTAGGTCCATTTCTCTTTGGGGCGATCCATGTGCATGGGGGAACAATTTAAATTGTGTTTTCATGGGGAACAACCATGTTCCCTAGGGAACAAATGTGTTTGAAACTTTGTGTGATCATATTTTTTTGCATATGAGCTTTGATTGAAATGCTTCCAACTACAAAGTTGTAGCTCTCTTCCAAACCTTTCCAATGGTAGGTCGCAAGTTTATATAAAAATGAACATGAGATGACTATCATTATAAAAATATTCGGAACATATGTTCCCTAAGGAACTTGGGCCTTTCTTCGGGGAAAGTTCATTGTTCTCCGGGCAAGTTGTTTTTTTCCTTGGGGAACAATCATGTCCCCGGGGAGGAGTTTAAGTTGCCCCATGAAGCAATTTAAACCTTCTTTTCCCTATGGAATAATCATGTTTTTGGGGAAAATGAACTAAAGTTGCCTCAAGGAAAAATTTAATTTTTTTTTCTAGGAACATTCATATCCATAGGGAGAAGGAGCATAAGTTGCCTTGGGAAAAAAAAAAGTTAATAATTCCCTAAGAAACAATCATGTTCCCAAGGAGGAGCTTAAGTTGCCATGGGGAACAACTTAAACCCATTTGGGTTTATCATTTTGTTTGTGAATGAAAAAGAGAATTCAAGAAAAGGTCAAAACCTAGAACCTTTGGTCTATAAGGGGTATTCTAACCATTGCATTAATTTTTTTCCTTTGAAAATAATGTAAGAAAAAAAAACCATTAACCATTTTGTGAGTACAATATATTAAAAATTTAAATCTTTTTTCCTGTTGGGCACTATACTAGATTGCACTGTAATTGTGTCGAACCCAGTGCTACATTTAATTCGTAGCGACTATTTAGTGTTTTCCTATCATTTGAAAATTCATCAAAAACTACAAATGATCACCAAAAGCTGATGATACCCACCAATTATCCATATGGACCAGCTATTGTGAGTAACCTACCTGGCGTTAGTGTTCGTTGTATTAATCAATTGGGGGTGGGGAGGGTTTAGGGTTGGGTGTTCAAAGTGATTTTTTTGAGGGTGATGAGCCTCTCTCACAAAGCACTCACATTATGTAGTAGTACAAACAGGTTTGGGCAAGGAGAGTACACACTATAACATATAGTGTGGTGCTATTGGGAACAGCTTGGGGAACACACAAGAACTTAGAGAAATCACTCCTTGCCATCCTCTCCCTCATTTCTATTGCTTATCAAGGGACCAGGGTAAACAAGCACCTACCCAGGTACCTTGAACTTCTTGAGCCAGGCCTTATTATTATACCTAGTGGCCACATTTGACTTGGGAAGTGTTTAAATTTGGAGCCAAAATATGAGTGGCATATTGAGCCCTTGCAAGGAGGAGATGATTTCATGCAAACAGCAACAACAGAAGAAGAAGAAGAAGAAGCTATTTCAAGGAACAAGGCAGCAAACTGGAGGTGAAGAAAAGCATCAATTAATGTCAATTTTAGAGAAACTTCTTCTCTAAGTTGAAGTCTGATAAGTATAGTTGTAGTAGGATCACATAGAGAGTGGCAGCTGCAGTTTTAGCATGGGAAAAACTTGTACTTGTCCAGAAACTGTTGTCAGCTAACTACAGAAAATTCTTGGGATATCAAAGGAAAGTGGCTCTTTAGCAACGTCCAAAGCTTGAATTGTGTAGGTGATGAAAAAAATGAAAATTTTCTTTGGTCATTCTTAATAGGGACCCATGGTCATAAGAAGGATAAGGGATATTAGCCCAGGCCAAAAATGGTGACAAACAGTTTTAAGAATAGGGTTTTCATGCAGCCAATGAGATGGTTCAACATGCACCTTGGAGGGTTCATATTTTTTTCCTTTGGGGGAGAGAAGGGGGCGGAGGGGGAGGGGTCCATTTTTTGGGATTTTGGTGTTCCCACCATGTCCCCAATCTGTTCCCTATAGGTTCCCAAAGCCCTTTTTTTTTCCTTTTGGGGGAGAAAAGGGCGAGGGGTGTTTTTTTGGTGATTTTGGTGTTCCCACCATGTCCCCGATCTGTTCCCCAAAGGTTTTCCCAACATTTTCCCTCCTTGATGTGTTTCCCCAAGATGTTCCCAATAGCACCAAACTTTATCCACAGTTTTTACACAAAGTTGAAATTTCATTAAGCTGGGCCAAAGGGAAGCACCTCTATACTTCTATTTTAAGGAGTGCCCAATGTTTCCAAGAAAAAGTAATGGGCCAATCAAAGTGACTCATTGCCAAAAAAACAATACAAAAAAGACTTTGTGTGCAAGCGGCCCCAAGTAACTAATACGACCCACAATAGACAGGTACAACCCATAATAGAGTAGCATAATTGACATTAGATGGTGGTTTTTAAATTTGGTGATAAGTGTGCTGCCGTGTTTAGCACTTTACTGTGTATAGGCTAGTAGGTACTCATTACTAAGCAAAACTAAACTGGGCTGGTTGCATGTCCCTCACTCCAACAACAAAACCCCATTTCAGTAAGTACTTACATCTGATAAGATTAGAATCAGTCAGTCAGCAAATCAACATTATGGACCTCAAAGCTCTAAAAACAGAGTGGAATGGCTTGTATTTTTGTGGTGTAGACCACCTTAACAAGATCAGTTGATTTGAACATCTGCAAGCTGAAAAGCAGAGCAAGACCTGCAAGTTTTCGATGATGGCAGAGCTGAAACAACGACCTCTCCCACCCTCTTCTCCCCCCCCCCCCCCCCCCCCCCAAACACACCACAAACAAAACTCTAACATTTTTTTTCTCCCCCACTAAACCGCCAACGAGCATTCCTTTTTTTCTTCGTTCATCCCCCTCTTTTTACTTC
>Ga0116231_10000859_pt1 | contig 58150 bp, 42 predicted proteins | sample S1TSphgellanicum_2_FD_89695 | JGI IMG/M metagenome (GOLD analysis project Ga0116231, IMG submission 89695) | Host-associated microbial communities from peat moss isolated from Minnesota, USA - S1T2_Fd - Sphagnum magellanicum MG | ecosystem: Host-associated > Plants > Peat moss > Unclassified...
GATTTGGGAGCTTTTGAACTTATTGGTTTCAGGATGCGAAAGATGGAAGAGGACAAGATCGAAACCATGAGTTTGCCATCAAAGGATGTTGCAAAACAATTTGGAGTGGGTTTGAAAGATGTCGATGGAAACCACTTCGTTACCATGAACAAGAGGGAACAAAACATGTTTTTTCCTGTAATATGGGAGGTGGCCAAAGAATACAAGGCATTCAAACAGGGTGATCCTCATGTGACCGAACGACCTTCAGGAGTTGGATCATCTACAGGTGCTTCAGGAGCTTCATCAAGTGGAAGCAGTCAACAGGGGAAGGAGGAAGGTAAAAGTGTACGAAATTGGTCACTATGGAAGCCATGGACTTGGTGGGAATATGGGAAGGGTGATGAAAAGGATGATGAAGGCAAACCACCTGGTGGGGATCCACCCCCTGATTCTGAACCTTCAAGTGAACCAGAGAGGGATCCTCCTATATTCACAGTGGATGTCCATCCAGAGGCAGGGCGCAGATTCCGTGATCCTGCTGAAATTCCACCACAAATCAGGCCAGCATCTATCGCGCCAAAGATGAGGATTGAGTTTTTTCGAGACAAAAGCTCGTCCAAATTCCTTCGTGTCACAACACAAACACAATGCAATCTTGGTCAATTTGCTACCCAAAATGATTTTGGGTGGTTCCATGATGATATTCAAATTTCTTTCAAGGGGACTTCATCAGAATGTAGAGGAACTAGACTAGAATGTTCTACTGCATCTGATTTAAACAATAATGAGGGAGAAACCATAAAAGACACAACTAACTACACTTTGGAGGAGTCTACCAGTTGTGCTCACCTAGAGTCCAGTGGGGCTTTTGGTCAAGTTCTTGTTGCAGGTTCTGGAGGCCAAGTTCAACATCATCAAGACACAACAAAAACAAGTGGAGGAAGGTCTTCAATGACTTGCACCCAAGAAGAAAACGTCAAACAAATTGAAGGTTTCATTGTCTGCAAATTTGATTTTGAAGATTATTTGATTTATAAGTTTTGCATTCCCAAACGTATTAAGAACAGTAAGGACCCTATAAGGCTCTTGCGATATTGCCATTCTTTCACACCAAAAATTGTTGGCACTTGGTGTGTTTCCAAGCAAAACAACTCAATTACAGCCCCCTTCACTTTTCATGTTGAAAGGAACCTCAAATCAGTTGAAGGGAACTGTGGAGGAGGACATCTGCAAGACTATGAGCTTCTGATGTTCATTAATCTTGCAATGACACATTTGGATGGTTTGAGGTCAAATAAGAGCATTACACTTGAGAGACAAAATTTAGAGGAACCTGGAGTGATACACGTGTATCCTTTTTTTTAGTTATTGACATTGGATAATAATTGCCAGTGATCCATGTGTCAAGTTTTTCAGTTCAACATTGCATCATGTGTAGACATCTTCCTATGGCCTTTAATATCCTAAGTTTACATGATGTGTGTAAATCCAATTGAAATTACGTAAGTGCTTTGACTTTAGTCAATTTTAGTGCATACCATTGAATCTTAGATTATGGAGATACTATATTGGTTAAGGTAATTGTGATATTAACTGAACTTCAAATTTTGGTGAAGAAACCATTAATTAACAGACATTCATTGAATTATGATTTGCATAATTCAACTTGTGGTACTTGATGCCTACCATAGTAGGGTCATCTGCATGTGTATAAGCTCTTCAAATTTCTTCCATGTTGAGCTATGTATATGTGGATGCATCTACAACATACACCTTTAGGATCTTTTTGGTCTATGCTGAGATGCTCCATAGTTGGGTGTTTGTTGTTGCAAGTACCCTCATATCCTAGGAGTGCATTACTTGCACATTGTCTTTCTTCTCCACTGTAACTAGTCCTTGCATATTTCCAACACATCCCCTTTATTGATGCTACATTCCCATTACTAATGGCAACAATGCCGATCTCCCCAAGTTTGAAAATCAAATTTGCACACATTTTAACAACATGATCTATTAAAGCTAGGCTTCCATACTTATCTTAATTTTCAATTATGGGTTTTCAATCTGTGACTTGGTGCATGTTGGTAAACAATTCAGCTCTGTCTATGTCTATTTTCAAGTTCTCTACTTTCCATTCCTAAAATTATGTATGTGCACAATCTTTAACATCTACTGACCTACTACTGTTACTAGTGGCAGCTGCTTAGTTTGCTGCATGCTCCTGTGAGATCAACCATGAACAATAGAATACACCTAATTTAAGAAAAAACTTCAAGCCTCCAAAAACCAAAGTCGAGTAGAAACCCTCTAGGAAAATAATGATTGAATTTTTAGAAACTCGCATGTTTCAGGGGAGATTTAGGAGTATAAGAGAGATGAGAATTCCTCAAGAACATACATTTGTAAGCAAAAAGAAGTTTCTCCATGTACAATGAGATTTGTAACAGAATGAATACTCTAATTTGAATGTTGCGATACTTTGAGTTCAAATATGTCACTAGACACTAACCCTATGAACCAAAGAGGCTTGTCACAACATGCATGCAACTCCTTATGTGGGTTGGTATATGAATTTTTTATGTGGATTCATGTTGGCCAGATATATTGCAATTCATATAGGATCCCTAAAGCCTTACTCATTTCATGATTGTTGTAGTCATATCTCCATCTCATTGTCATTGTATTCAAATTTTTGCAGCCCTTGAGTAAATAGTGTGTTAATCTTTGAATCTCTTATTAATGTGCACTGTAAAATTTGCCTCCTCTATAACAACTATGGAAAGGCTCTCAGAATGGATTCCTTAGCATATGCTTACTGCTATGGACACACAAAACAAACATCTCTTGATCAGCTTGCTACACAAATCTTATGGTATCTGCATTAGAGAGAACTCCAGGAGTGCATTCATGATGGGCAATTAGTTATAGGTAACAAAGAACAATTCAGTATGTGCATCTGCAATTCCATTGCTTTCAAGCATACAAAGAGATGAGATTTAAAACAAGGAATGCCTCAGTCAGGATATAGATAAGCCATGTAGAAATGTAAGTCAAACCACATTCCACAAAGATGGTGTTTGCTGGTCTTCAGACCTTGTTCAACTTGACTTGAGAGGCTTTCTGATGGAATTTATTCTTGCAGCCAAATTCGAGTTCATTCACAACAGGTGTACCTAGCTTGTAGGGACTACTTCAGTAAACAGATATGCTCAATTCCAACACTAGAAACATGCAAATATGGGAGGTATGTGTACTGTGTGATCAAAGTGATAACCCAGGTGAATCCAACACATTGTGGGCATCTACTTCTTCCCAACAACAGTCATTGTCTGTTGGTGGTCAAACTCGTATTGCAGGGTTTGGATTTCAAGGTGGAATTGATGTGAATGAGATGCAAACCACTGGAAAAATCCTTTCAACTGCAAACACCTGAGAAATTATGGGTGTCAAGCAGATTGAAGGTTTCAATGTGCACCATTGTTCTGCACCAAATGATATGATCTTCAAATTCTGCATTCCATTCAATGTTCAAAAGTACATTTTGGACTGCAATGAGCCCCAGCATCTCTCACGATATGATGATATGTTTGTGCCAAAATTGTCGGGAAGTGAATTGTTTTAATTGGAAATGAATCATCTCCTTACATATTTAATGTGAAGAGGGATTTACTTAACATCCAATTGAACAAGAACAAAATTAAGGAAGAACGTCTTATGCAAGATTATGAACTCCTAATGTGTGTTAATCTTGCAATGACACACTTGAATTGATTCATCAAAAAGGAAAACATTCTTGTAGGACAAGAGCTAGAGTTGCCAAATGTGGTGAAAGTGCTTCCTGTTTGGTAGTCATTGCTAGACCAATTTTAGTTCTGAACATTTGCATAAGAGCAATGTCAGTTGTGATGATGTGCTAATGATGTGCCTTAATCAAAACTATAGTAACCTGGCACATATGAACAATATTGGTATAAGAGATTTGCACCTCTGCAGATCATAATGATGTTGGCTTTTATCAAATTCAGCTAAGTAGGACCACTGCCTGTACATGTAGTGCATATAAGAGATGTAGACACAAGCTCTCCACTTTTCAGTGTTTCACAAGGCATTGCAAAATTGCTTGATCTAGAACTTGGTGGCAATATGGTGTGGTGGTGGCTTTCCTTTACAATACAATTCACTGTAGGGTTTTGCACAATTTCACATTTTGTGCTTACAGTTGTATAGTGGAAGAATATCACTGAGTTGGTCTACTTTTCAAATACACCTTTAGACATGTAGATGAATGTGAGACAATATATGTCAGCATTTTGCTAAACTTTGAGTTCATGCTGAGTCATAGTGGAAGGGAAAAGAGTGGATGATACCTAGTAGCTTGGGGTAAGTGTAGTCACACTCATACATTGCAACTATGAAGTGTGAGAGTAACTGAGCATTGATTGCCTCCTGTGCAAAGGTGGACAAGTTCCAAAATTTATTCAAATAATTAGTCTGCATAGATTATGAGGGTTCAACAGAATGGTGGATGCCAAAACTTCTTCAATTATAACTCTTTTCATAAGAATACTCAGCATCCCAGGAGGAGCATATGCATGTTACTCAAATCACAGTAGACTCTACTTTCTTTCTGCACACTACATATTTGAAGAAGTGTTTTAAAATCATGCTAATCAATAATAGAATTTACTATGAACCTCCTTGCCATCATTCATCTCACTGACATGCTCCTTGGCTTGTGTTTGATGCCATCTGTCTGAATCCAATACCAGAATGTCAAAATGTAAAATCTTCCAAAAATCTCACAGGAAATCTACAATATGCAGCAATCGTATCGAAGTTATTACTATTGCAAGGAAGCCTTGCATGGTTTAATGCTATGATCATCAACTAGGCTGTTTCAGGAACCCTCATTGTTTCCCAATTGCAACCCAGTACACAAGCAAGGACATCAAACTCAGAGAGAAACGAAGTGGTTGTGCTTTCATGACATGGCCAATTAAGCAAGATGGTCACATAGTAATGTGCTAGTGATTGCAGACAGACCTGACACCAGCCCAGACACAGAGTCTGAATGTTTGCCATGAAACTTGAGAGTTCAGCAAGTACCTCTGCATCAAAATGCCCAATTAGGTTGTAGCTAAATTTTGGTTGCAATCATCCCCCAACAGCAACCAAATTAAATTCCCAACTTATGGCCAAAATATAGAGAAAGGTCTTTGCTCTTAAGGTTATGGCTATTTGTGGTGACAACTCACAAGCTATAAATTGAGAATCCAGCATAGTTGCCATGCTTAACAGCACTGGCCGCTCTGACAAGATCAGTCTCCTTTAGCAACCAGCTCAAATTCTTTGTGGAATCCTCTTTCAGATCACTTGCAATGTTGGAGGTCCCTTTATTACACTGATGTTATTGCACTGTGAAATGTGCAGAGAGTCTGATATCAGAGCCTTTGTAGCTTTTTGTCAACAGCGTTTACACACAATTAGTTTGTAAACCCATCCCAACATACATGAGCATTTGATGGGGTGAAAAATAATATCATGGGCAGCCTATGACAGCAACAAGCCTGGGTATGCTACTAGCTCTGGCTTCTGCCTGCAGTTCAATTAGGGGTTATTTTGGGCAATTGATATGGAACAATCCCACAAAAACTTACAGAGATTCTTCACATCGTGAACAACTCAATGTCCTCCAAGCAACATTCCCCAAGCCGTCAAATCTCCTGTTATGTGATTTCTACTGGAACTCATGGGTGTTTGGTCTCTTGTCAGCATGCTGATTTGAGTCTGGAGTTTCATATGATGGAACACCTGTTTATTCATCTTCAATACCTGGATGATGCAGTGAACATTAGATAATGCATTCAGTAGCAGAGTATGTGACTAATATAATCAACCAGAGTGACCTCAGCAAGCCTTCAAATGATTTGCTCTATGCTGTAACAAATGACTGCAACAGCTTCAAGAACACTCCTCCTACCTTCTTAAAAGCACAGTGCTCATGAGACATGTCGTCATTTTCCCAGGTGTTGCTTGTCAATAAATGCTTGGGATCCTTGCAGTTGAAGCACTCTGTGTACTGTTCTTGTACATGGAAGCAATCATAGAATGCAATTACCTGTGAAATCACAGGGCTGTTCAATGTGGGAGTGGGTTTTGGTGACTTCCACAAGTTCTGCACGATGGTTTTGAATATGTGAATGAGTGAACTGTTTGAAGCTCTTGGACATCAGATTGCAAAAATCCTCACATACTGCTATGTGTCTCTCTTCTCTCACAATCCTTTTTTCTTTGGGTGCAATGCTTGTAGTAGGAAATTCTTAAGTACTATAACCTTCCACTGACCTATGGAGGAGAGCATACAAGCAGGAATGTCTATCAAGTGCTTCAACTCAAGGTTACAGAGAACAGAGTACTTACATGTACTAGAATTTCAGTCCCCGAGTACATGAATGCAAGATGTATCAAAAGTTTGAGTACGTCAAATAAGTGATTCTGCAACCCAAAAAAGAATCTGGAACTATTTGGAACTCCAGGAAAACTCTAAAATGTCCTAAACCAGAAAAACTTCAAAAGAATTGCAACTTACTTAGTGCAACAACTTCACAAGCATATGCATTAGGAACTTGGCTCAGATCTTCATAGCACTACATACTCAGAACATTCTAGAAGTCTCAAGATTGAGTACACAAGTATGCCATACTTCTCAAAGTTTCTGGGCAGACTCCAAGAATTTCATGTAAGGTTATGGACATAACACTTTGTGAGATGCTGACAATAGCTCCCACTTTGACTTAAGCTTTACACAGTGCAAAGCAAACATGATGGACAGACAAAAATCTTGACATTTATTGGCCTTTACCACCAAGCTTCTTCAACAGTAGAGCTCAAAAAAAGGAAATGCTTCTAGAATCTCCTTGATGCATGAGGATTAGGTAGAACATTTCTGTCTTTAGTTTTGTCCTGTTCTGTTTGTCTGCATTTCAGGCTCCAAAATGTTCTATAGATTCCTCTTGAGCTTGATTGAAAGACTAGAAGATGATCATCAATACAAAATACTGTTGGATTGATGGTGTGGGGCCTGGGGCCTCAAGGACAAGGGGCCCCTCAAAGCTCCCCCCATCATTCCACAATATGTACAAAAGTCCAAGGAGACACAGTTAGCAGAGGGCTCCACACTTTTGCAATAGGAAAAGAAGAAAAGCTCGTGATAATTTGTTGGTGTTGAAATCCTGGTCCGCAGATTGTTCTCACATCTTTTCTACAACCCCGAGTTCATAATTGAAAGCTTTTAATTTCCTTGGAGAAACAGCTTTTGATGTGGGGTCGATCAAATCTTCGCTCGTACATTTTCATCCTGCTTGCGGTTAATGTAGACAAACGGCCATGATCCCTGTCATTGATTCTTGCGCACAAAAGCGAAAGGATCACGACTGTGTTTGATGAAATGGACAAACCTACCATGCAATGTTGTTGAGGAGTTGAAAAGCATGAATTGCTGCTCAAGCGTCGCACAGTGTTGGTTGTTGGGATTGGTATTTGTGGGAGCAGAATTCCGAAATCCTCGCAATTTCAGTTGTGTAGAATTCAGAGCTGGTTGCTTTGGATTTTGTCGAAGCCCATTGTAGCAGCAACGAACTTCAAATTGATCATAGAGGGTGGTCGGCACTTCCGAAAAGCTGCAATCACAAGTACTGGCGGTGCTTTGGACTTCTGCTTCTCGTGCTGATGCTGTCCAGTGTCGACAGCTTGGTGCAGAAAATGTGAGAAGCCATGTGAGAGACAAATCAAACAAATCATCAGTCTGAGAGTAATGAGCATTCAAATTCCAGCACCCAGATGAAGTCGAGACGGAATCGAAGTGGAATTTGATATTTTGAGATTCATCAAATTGCTTTAAAGAATCTATCGGAGATCATCAGGAGGAAGCTTGTCGACGTCTTGCAACACCCAGCTAATTTGCAGATTATGGGGAATCGGCTGTCAATTGCGTGCATGGGAACTGCAGCGGATCAAGAGGAGGAAGAGGAGAAGAAGCTGGGTACCGGCATTTGGGATGAGGTGTCGTCGGGCAGAATCAATTATGGCATGCGAAGAAGAGGAGCTCCGGAGGACGAGCTGATCATAGAGCAGCAAGCGCTGGCCATGGCGTTGCACCATCAGCAGAAAGCGCAGATGAGGAAGCTCCAACGCAGCTTGTCGCAACAAGAGTTTCGTTCTAATTCAAATCCTTCTCCTCTAATTCCCTCCACAAGGATTCAAGACCGGACATTAGAGTCAATCGATGAAGGGAAGCTAAGTTGTGGCGATAATGGCTCAAACTTCGAGTTCAAGCGCAGCTCCAGCGCTCGACCTCGTCGACGCAACGATGCTGTTCTCAAACCTCAAGAGCTTCTCAATGGCACCAATGGCACGAAGGCAATAAAACTCTCTCTCTCTCTCTCTCTCTCTCTCTCTCTCTCTCTCTCTCTCTCTCTCCTCTCTTGCTACGTGCAGGAGCTTGCAACTGTCGAAAGAATCAAACATGAATTACTGCTGCTCAAGGGTATGCAAGCTCAGAACTAAATGTTTGTTTCCAATTTTGCTTGCAGAAAGGAGCTGTGCACCTGATGGCGGTAGGCGTCGACTCGTTGGAAACGAAAGACATAGTGCTAGTGCATGGAGCGGGGATGGGGGCCTGGTGCTGGTATAAGAGTCTGGCGTTGCTGCAAGACTCGGGGTTGGAACCCGTGGCGATAGATCTAGCAGGCTCCGGCAGGCACTCCGCGGATCCCAACGAGGTTGCAACACTGGAGCAGTATGCGGAACCCCTGCTGGCATTGTTAAAGCTCAAAGCCGCAAGCAACAGCAAGGTCAGTACCGCCATCACCTAACTATGCTTGCACTCTCCTTCAAACCAAGATTCATGATGGCGACCTTGCAAGCGGTTGTAGCTTCAATTCGGCAATCTTCAGTTGGGATTTGGTCTGTTCTCCCCCGTTTAAACACAAATCTGTTTCCGATTCAGGTTGTTTCTGTTTTCCATTCTTGTTAGAAGAGGAAACAGCCGTGGAAAGAATCCTTCTACCCCTCAAACGCCCGGTATAGTAGATTGCCCTCGCAAGCTGCTGAAATTCTGCTCCAGTTTACGTGCGACAGATTACGTGCAACATGCAACTCGATCACTCGTGTAACATCCAAGGAAACTTTATAATCCGCTCAGTCTTGAGAAATCTTTCGAGTTGCTTCCTCGTGAATCCGATCAAACTTTCCTGTCCTCGGGTCGATTGTCCACACGATGAAAGAACTTTTTTCTGGAGTCCGACCTTCCTGTTTTCCTGCAACTTTTCCTCTCATGTTCTGTAATGGTTTTGGAAACCATAGAAGGAGATGGAAAAAGAGATGCATGTCCGGATCCAAGTCCGATTGGATACCAGGGAAATTTCTCATGTGGGCAATCAACCCAAGAACAAGAAATTGATCATTGGGTTCCGTACTCTCGCCACTAATGCATGTGCTCCACCAATGCTTGCATGGTTACAAACTTGCCTGTGACCTATTGTCGAATCCATGAACTTGTAGACTACATACGGTGACGCTTGCCGTTGTTGTTACAAAAATCCGGGTCTTCCGTCTCTCCCTTCTAGTTCCTAATCTCTTCTCAATCACAACTACGTTTTGACTCTGGGACGAGGACTCAGGAGCATCCTCATGACCTTCCATGGTGTTTGCAGATCACAAAGTTTGCAAGAGCAGCAAAAAAGCATACAGAAAAATCTCTTTCAATTCAATCAAGCTAATCCACCCATTGATGGCAAACACCATAAAGGCCTTGATCTCCTCCTCCTCTCTTACCTTGCATACACTTGTACAAGCCATGGCTGAAACACCCAGCACTCATTGCCAACTCTGGACTACCAAATTAAGCATCTTCTATACCTGTAGACACAAGAGTAGGATAGCTTTCTAAACCTCTCTCTCACACTGGTTGCAAAGCAGCCCAGAGTGTGCAGTTTTACTTTCCATGCAGATCAAGTACTCTGTAGTCAAATTCTTTCCTTTTCCAAAACAATATTGATTCTCAGTTTTGATCCATACTAATACACAAACATGTTGATTCTCATCTGCACTGATCCACAAACATTATTAGTTCTTATCTGCACTAATCCACTGACAGAAGGAATGTTGTTCAAGATATGCATCTTATTGCTGTGAGTCCAGACAATTGATGCTTTCTAAGAATGCACATAGCATTCTTGCAATGAATGGAACTCTTCAAGCAAGAGCTTTGTTTTGTGGTGCACACAACTAATGCTTAATGTAGCAAGCTTCCCTCCTGTGTTCAGGTGATTTTGGTGGGACATGATATAGGAGGTGTGTGCATCTCATTAGCCATGGAAAAATTCCCCAATCAAATTGCAAAGGCAGTATTTGTCACCGCTGCCATGCTTACAGATGGTCAGCGAGCTTTCGACCTCCTTGCGGTACAACAGGTAAGAAATGTTTTCTTCTTCCCTATCATTACTTTCCTTTCATGATCAATCAGCAGACTTAATCGAAATGAAGGGTTTAAGCTATAACATTCAAAGCTGCTTGTTGTAACCAAAACCCATCATGTTCAAATTGAAGAATTCTGCATACTAGAGTAATGTCTCAGGGAGCTGTTGACTTTTCTCATAACTTCAAAACTCTTGGTCTGTGCAGAGTATGCACTAGGTTGTTGAAAGGAGAAAAATTGATTTGAATTTTTGTTTTTTAGCAGGACTCAATCAGTTCAGATGGGCTGATTACATGCAAATTGATCATGTACACATTTGAGAGAATTGACACTCCTGTTATTATTTTGATAGAACACCTGTATACATGAAGAGTTTATCAGACTTTTGAGTGCTGGTATTGTTCTGGAACAGGAGAAGAATGCAGACAATTTGATGCCTGAGCCCAATAGTTTCACATACGGGAATGGATTGCCAAGTCCACCCACAGCTTTTAAACTTGATAAGAGCACACTTAGGAGCTTGTTCTTCAATGCCACCACATCCAAGGTGACTGCTACATGTCTTGATTAGTTCTGTTGGGCATTTCTATGATTGATTGCATGTACAAACACTGTCATTTGGAGCTGCATTTCTGCCATCTCTATTGAAGTCAGGATCTTTAAATGGTTTTCCTTTTGATATTTCTCTTGGTTTTGAGAATGCATATCTGGTTATACCATGGGAGTGATGACAGGACATTGCCTTAGCAGAAGTTTCAATGCGGCCTGTTCCATTTGGACCACTGATGGAAAAACTGGTGCTGACTGCTGAGAATTATGGGAGTGTGCGGCGCTTCTTTGTGGAGACAACACATGACCAAGCACTCCTTCCAACTGCACAAAAAAGTATCATCGAGCAGAATCCTCCAGAGAAGGTTTTCACTTTAAAGGGCAGTGATCATTGTCCTTTCTTTTCAAAAACACTATCACTTCACAAAGTCTTCCTTGAAGTTGCACAGCTAAGCAGCAACAGATTAACCTGAAAGATTGTGACGAGCTGGTCAATGACCACTCTTTGGTAATCTTAGGCCTACTGCAGCAACCACATAATCAGCATGTGGAGGTGGTTTGAAGAACAAAACTCTGGTTAACATACAAGTGTACCATGAGTTGAATCCTGATGAAAGTCCAAGGCAGTTTGTTTTTATTTAGCACTCTGAAAGACAAGGACCTGCTCATGGGATTAATCTAATTTCTAGATTTTCTTGATGTTCTTGCTACTCAGAGAGGACAAAAATTGTCAGTGAGAATAGCGTCTCCAAAATAGTATCAAACTACCATACAAAACCTCTGCTGTTCAATTTACAAATTAATGCTTGTAAACTGTGAAGGCAGGAGATAAGATGTACCTCATTTGACCTGTGCTCAATAGCAGCCTCCAGGCACTTCTTGATACACTGTTCAACTTGGTCATCACATATGCAACCATCCATATGGAAAATGTAATAAATACTCCTAAGCCATGGGTGTGGACTGCAAAAACAGAACATATATAGAATCTCCACTCCATGTTTATTAGCACATGGTAGGACTTAACCGAACACACCAAACATCCCATGCAGTGAGAGAAAGTAGCCAAAAGAGAATATCCAGATTGTCAGAATCAAAATTTGCACAATATGAGCTGCTGAAGAGTTGATATTGGCATGGAAAACCACAATCTGCATGCCCATCAATTTGTCAGTCTCACACCAGACAGTGACTACTGAGTAACCCCCATTCATTGCAATTTTGAACAACAAATAAGTGCTTGTTTTGATCGTTGAGATTTCTTGACATCACATCATCATTTCATAATCTTTATCAACACACTTGATTTGATGTAGTCTTCGGAAAGTTCATCTTTACTCCCTTGAAATCATCATCACCTCTCATCACATGCAACAGCAGCTGTTTGATGTGATCTAATTTCTTCACATTGTTGATTGGACCTTTGATTTCCTCATCAGTCACATCTACCATACAGGCCACCATCATGTTGTGTGTCCAGGTTTCAGCGGCATCAAAATCACAGTTCATAGCAGCTTAAGTTTGTCAACAAAAGCTAGACACACACATCAGATACATACACTCTCTCTCTCTTTGCTTTAGCCTGAGATGGCACACCCATGCCACACACACTCTCTCTCTCTGCTTTGCTTTACCCTGGATGCTATGAAGTCAAATAGATAGCTAGAGCAGACAATTTGATAAGATAAAATTGCCTTTTGCTGCAAACCTGGCCAGTCTGTCCAACAGAGGACCAAAAAATAATTTGATCAAAACTGTACCTCATCATCATCATCTACAGATACTACTTTTGTCCATAAGATGACAATAGTATCAACTTCATTCCAAGGTCAAGAAAATGAAGAAGGTAGTGCACTTGCAAAGTGAAAATTTTGTCTTTCTTGTGTAGATTAAGCATTTAAGTGCATTTTGTGTAAGCTCCATTAGAAATAGGACTAACTGAAATCATGGAGTTCTCTCCATGGACTGAAGGATCTGGGATTTACTTAAAGCAAAGCCTGTGTGTAATTGAGAAAATTATATGGAAAGAATTGATTTGATCCCATCTGAAGAACAATTTTGCAAATTCATTCAATAACATTTTCAGGAGTCTGAAAACACTACATCCACACTCTGATCTACAGTAAACAGATAGTAAACTATAATTATAGAAGCCTATGCAATCTGGCATGCATGTATATCCCTAAAGTACTCTTTGGAACAAAATAAGGTTCAACAACCTAACTTTGATATACAGAAGTTCAACAGTAAGTGGAGAAGTATAACAAAATGCAACTTGTGTATCAGAAGCCTGTGGTGTGGCTTGAATGGTGGTTGGCCTCAATTCCAGATTCCAGCAAAGAAACAAACCAGCAATCTGTTCCATTCAGCAACCAAAACTCTGAATCATTTTCCACCAGACCCCATGTACAATAGCAGACTGGATGAAATTCAAAACAACATTGACTTTCTCTGTGCTTTAGCTGCATAGATCTGGTGTGTATGATGGGGTCTCATGCTTGCACTTTTTGCAATGTCCCGTGATCTGGCAGGATCATGCACACCCTCTTGCATGGCAAAGAAGGATTCAAACCCAGGGGAATCGAATGAGAATCCTGTGTGCTTGGACATCTCTCTTGGAAGTTGAGCCATACCCAGTTGTCTCTCCTCCTCTGCTGATAGTTCAGCTGAACCATCAAGCACAGCCATCATCTCAGTCTGCCGTTGATAGTCATCAGCATCTGTCACATGTTGGTACTTAGCCTCCTCCTGGATTATTCGTACATCAAATGGGAAAAACCAATCCTGCAATCTCCATATATACATGTATAGCTTTAACATGTAAGCTGACTGACTCATCATTGAACCTTTCATACTCATGAGAGAAACTGAAGTTTAGATATTGCTGCAGTTTTGACTCAGATGTCTAATTGTGAGGAAGATCTGTGAAAATGACATGAAGAAACACAGAATTGGGCAACCAGTCATTTTGTAAATGCAAAGTTTGAGATGAGGAAAGCAAGTTTGCTGATGCATGAGGAGTTACAAAGCTTGATGGTTAAAACACAATCTGTGATGAAGATGATCTGCAAGAGTAAAGAGACTCACACTAAAATGAAGAAGTCTCCTGATAGTGCCACAACAGGAATGAAGATGATGGTGAATCAGAAGTACCAAGTTCTCACAAAATTTCTTAGCACCCAGAATGTACCTCCCTACAAATTATGAAGAACATCTGTTTAAGTATCAACCAACCACAGCTTGAACTTTATTGTCAAAGCTTCCTCCTAGACTTGATTCCTTACAATCAAATAGCATAGGGCTTTCTGTGCAACTGAGGCAAGATGTACCTAATTATCTCTCTAATTATCTCAGCCTACAAATGAAACCTGACAAACATGAGGAATGCAAAGTTTTCATTCTGGATCCTGATTTGAATAGCAAGGAAAAGTTGTACATGTCTCCATGAGCCTTGCACACAAGAGTAGAAGTAAAGAAACAGGAACCAGCCTACAATACTGCCACCAACACTGAGCTGATGCCAGATTGTAATGTACCCTGAGGCCATCAAGAGGCAAAGGTTGACAGTTATGTTATACAAGTGTAAGCCAGAGTCCCAATATCCCAGACTCCAAGCATTATGCTAGATGAATTCTGAGCACTCATGCCTGCTGCCACTGGAACGATGAAGAAGATGAGGGACTGGTACAATGCAAAGCTGAGCCACACTAGAATGACCTTCCACTTGAAGTAAAGATTGTCAATGCCAGCTTTGTAAAGCTGTGGACATGATTTTGCTATTGAAGCACTCATATCCTGTGATACAAACAAACAACATACTAATACCAGCATCAATTTTTGTCAATGGAGATCAGAAATGTTCCACTAGCTCAAAGTGATACAGTAGCAGTACCTTGTCAAATATGCCAACAGCAAATACTGGCAGGGCAGTGAACACAACATTGTAGAGTGACTGGAACCAATCATCATAGAATTGCTGGCCTGAATACCCTGTATATGTGTTGAACCAAAATTGTGTCATGGTAAATGCCAGATTCTTTTAGAAAAAATATAAACACATAAGATTGATTTTCACAAGAGAGCATGCAAACAATACTATCCTCCAGAACCACAATCCTCTGTAACAAATGACGTGAAACATCTTCTGGAAGGGGAATGCAGGGAGAGGTACCCTAGAAATGCGCAAATAAGATCACCATCCATGCACTAAAAGCAAATCGGTGAGGAATTGAAACTGTGGAATTGCAATGTCACAAGCCATGACAGCTTGCATACCTTCTTTGCCATTTATTCCAACCCCAATATGAGCAGCTTGAATCATACTCACACTCACATCATTGGCCCCATCACAATGCTCAGTGTTATCTTTTTTGCATCATCCTTGATCAAATTGGTAACCTAGACAAGGTGCCAAAACCATTTTCAGTGCCAAACATCAAAGAGAGAGGTTTTGCAGTGGATGCACCTGGAAATGGTCATCATGCAGTCATCAGTATTTGGGTTCCATAAGACTGGAACTTTATCAAACAAATCTTGCAAACATTGTGGAGAGTTTTCAACACAAAGAGGACTGACAAAAAAGGACCACCATCACTGAACAAGGGATAAACAAAGGGACCTGAGCTTTCTGCAAGGGAGAAACTCAGCAGCAGATGACAGCCTTGCACTGTATACAAAACTGGAGAAATGCACCTCAAAGCTGATCAGGGTCCAATGCACACATTAGACACCGACCATCAATCACAAGAGCCATATCTATTTCACCTTCACACTGATTAGCCTCCCTAAGACAGTCCTGCAGTTGCCTTGTGACTGAGTCCTCTATTACCTGGGCTGTCTCCAAAGGATGACCCTGCAAAACATAGCACTGTTGTGTAAGATACCGATTCCTTCTTGATCCAATTTGTCCATGATGAAGCATGCATGCCAGCAGTGGTGAAGGAGCTCCATACTCACTCTTTCTGCAACATCTCGGATTGCCTTGACTTCCAACCTGATAATAAATTGTTTCATCTCATTGTTTAGCAAACTGCAAGCTGCACAACAGCCAATTCAAACTGCTTTTCACTTCTTCAAGTCCTCAAACTAGATTGTCTTCTGTCTCACCAGGTCTGCATAACGATATGCTTCTCTACTTCCATTTCTCAACAGTTGTCTACATGACCTCCCCCTTTCTTCCTTCTCACCCTCTCCACAATTCCTGATCTCACCTAATGAACATGCTCAAGCTACTCTTTCATGAGGCTGGAAATTCCTAGAATTCATAACTGGTATCTTCTAGTGCATGCGATACAAGGCAATCAATCTCAAATTGAATTCATGAATCAGGACAGTATCAAACCGTAGCCAATGTTAATGGCTGTCTCCATTTTGTCACCTGTGAGAACCCAAATTTTGATACCAGCTTTTGCAAGAGTATCTATGCAGGTGGGGCCCCTTCCTGCAGTTTGTCCTCAATTGCAGTGCACCCAAGTAGAATCAAATCTTTCTCAGTCAGTTCCCCAACCTACAAAAACCCCACAATAACACAACTCTTCAGAATTACCATGTTTCATTCACACACAGAGCTCAAGAACCAGAAAAGGATCCAGTTGAACATTAAGTTGAAATAAGTGAACATGACATTGAAACTACTGCTTATAAATTATGTATGAAAGCCAGCATGTTCCATTTGCATACTGCAGTCTGATGATGGACCCAGAAAAATTACAGATCACCTAGACCACCATGCTTAATTACTTGCAACCACATTTCCACACTTCTGATTCAAAGTATGCACAATGTGAAATGGGGTATTTGATTGAAGATCCCAAATAATGGAAAATCCCTTACTGCATCAGTCTTTTCCTTCTGATTACATAAAGTTGACTTAGCCTGATTGTACAGTTCATTCCATGTTTCACATAACTGGGGATCCAAGTCACAATCTGCCAAACACAAGGTACGGAGTCCATCAACCCCAAATTTCTCTAGATGATCCCATGTGATGTCTTTGAGCTTGTTTTCTTCACCATCAGCTATTCTATCATAGATGACTCTATCAGCACCCTGTGTAAATCCACCCACACCCATATCTAATGCCATGTGGACAACTTCAATATTCCTACTGTTTGATTCTGTGTCACACTTGCAAGATAAGCTCTAAAATATGCAGAAATTGCCTTCTCTAGTTGCAGCTGCAAGTGGAATGTTGCAGACAAGCCTGCCATTCCACTGTTGTGGTTGCAGGCATGGTAGTCTATCTACATGCTAGGGTACGTACCCTGAACAACCATGAACTCTACCCCATAGATCTGACTATGCTTTTGTTGCCCAGAAAGCAATCTCACCATCTGCAGCATATAACTGTAAAAACAAGAGGTCTTGCTGTGAGTCTGAAAAGGAAGACTTTACCTTGCAATACAAGACCAGCCTTCGACTGGGATGACGGCAAATCACTGACTGGTGCTTCCTGGTGCTGCTCCAGACACAGCCATACCAGAGTAGAAAAGATTTAGACATTCTTGTGATGGGGAAACATCCCACATAAGAATGTACAAATGAGGAGTGATTGTTCTCTTCAAGTCCACAGGGCAGTGAAAGCTCCAGTGGCTTGAGTATGAATTAACAGGTTTTTAGGTTCATTAGGCTCATCATTCTCATCCCAACTGACTTGACAAATGAGATCTTCTCCAATGAGGATCAACATGATGTGATTACATTCAGCTGATGTCAACCAACATTACCCACCTGTTGAATTCCAGAACATTCAAGATCTCATACTCCACATCTACAACACAACCCAGATTGTACTTGGCAACCTCCTGCTAGCCATTTGTTTGTTCAGCTATCTCAACAGATCTACTTGGATGTGAATTTTCATTTCTATCATGCACAGGCAGGAAGTCTATCAGAATTTACAATGTCTTGTTTCTGCAGTTACATTGTGGAATGACATTTTCTTAAATGTAATCAATCTCTGGAGGGAGGGCTAACATATAAAAGAACACTCCAAAGTTTTTGGCTGCAGCAACCAGTGCAAACTCATAAGGAGAAGCTGCCTTATATACAATGGATTCTGGTATGTCCTCCCCTTCTGGCAGCACTGTATGGCATATTGCCAGACATCTGAAAAACTCCTGAAAACATCAAACATCAGAACTAGAATTCAGCAAGAACTTGAAAACAGAAGAAAGGTTCATACAAGATGGAGTATAACACATTGACACTTGAGATCTGACAACCTGTTGAAAGAAGCCTAGAAAAATCACACCTGGAGCAGCACTGAAATTATGCCTTGCGAATTCCCGGGTAGGGTTCATTCCTCCAATGTCCATTCATAAGTCTCCTATCATCAAAGTTGAAACCTTTCTCTCATGTGGCATCCTCTGACTGTGGAACCTGGTAGCATAAACATTCTAACATCTAGAAAGTGCTGATTGAATGTTGAGGAGGACACCAGCTATGACCACCCTACATGCCTGAGTTGCATAGTTATAGATAGAGTCACAGTGACTGCAAAAACATTTTCCTCACATTCAAATGTATTGCAGGTTCACAATTGATCAGTTGCAATTTGGTTGTGTGTGTAGAGAGGTTGGTTCAGGAAGATCTCTGTGATGTGTAATATGGTTTTGCAGAAAAGAATGTGGAAATGACATTAGAGCTTGTGAGCATGTTGACCTCCTCAAGCAGAACACCCAGCTAATGAGCTCAAAAAAGTTATACCAGTGCCATAAATCACACCACCTATGGAGCATTTGAAGAATTCCATCAGGTTTCAAGTCAGTGTGCCTGTCTTGTCTGAAAATATGTACTCTCTCTGCACAAGACAGCATCCAAAGACACCAAACTCAAAAGAGTATCCAACCAACTTCAGACTCAAAACCACCCATTAATGAGTTCCATGGAAATGATTCTCTGAATTTGTGCAGTGTAATTCAGATCATACCACATGAGTGTGTAGATGTTTCTTAGATTCTCCCACTGCCATAAATTGAGGACTCATCATTGTCGCCTTTGCCTCTAAAAATGCTTGAAAAATGGTCTTAAGCAACTTGTCCACAAAGTGTGACATATGAGCAACAGTCCTTCAGTGGTTACCTGACCAAGTTCCTCATTCAAGTTAGAAGTTCGAGCCAGCACAGGTGTGTCACTTTCATTGTCATACATGTTTAAGTCATTGTTGATGAACTGTGTTGACTGTATGAATTTTATCATCTGATACATTTGCAAAACCCAATTCAGAAGCACCCAGATGTGTGGTTGTCAGGATGATGTGCGCAATATGGCATCTGGTAAGCAATTTCCCAGTGTAACACTCTCCACAAAGAATCAGATAGAAGATTTCAGATTTTTCCCAACTGGCTAACTAGGTGTTGGGACCAATAACTAAATGGAAAAACGATAGCAAATTGCTCACCTCAATTGAAACATACAAAGAAATTGGGATAATATTAGAATACAATGTCAAGAGTGTAAAGAATGTCAGAACAGCTACCTGTTAAAGAAAGAACCACAACATAAAAACTCAAGTATGTCAGTGACAGTGTTTTGTTAGCATCCATTCAGGTATTCAAGAAGCCACAATTGCAGAAATGTAAATAAGCACCATATTAGAATCCAGCAAAGTGAGTTTACAGAAGTAATGTAAAGATCCATGATTTTGAGATAGCAAAAGGACTTGCAGAGAAAGTGTTATCAGGATCATATTGACCATTCATGCCATGAATTCTGAAGCCTAAGTACCAACTCTTCCCATCCATAAATCTTGCACTGTGGAAAAAACAACCCAAGAGGGACAATCATAGAACATGAGAAGAACAACATTACACATGTCATCCCCATGCACTAGCTGTTCATGTTCAGTCCCTGATCCTCCACATATGCATACTAACAGCACTGCTCTGGGTCCAGCAGCCACCAATCCATCCAATTCTAACAGATAGAGTGAAAAGTAGCAATTGGTGTCAAGAGTAATCAATTTAGCTTCTGGGTTTCAAAAGATGATCCAAATGATGAAGGGGATCCTACAAACCTACAAACAGCCCCAATCAGACACATGGTGAACAAGATGAAGAACAAAAGCAGGATCAGCTTATCAAGTCTCCTCTCCAAAGTGCTTCACTTTGAAGGCACATCCATGACATTGATCATCACCTGTTATCATCATCTCCTTCAGTCTAAAGGAAGGCTAAGAGCACTAGGGACATTTCATGGGCAACCTGTACTACAATCATTGTGGAGTTTGTGTGGACAAACTCTGCATTTGAAGCAACCATCCATGGCAAGGTCTGATGGACATCTCTTACCTCTTTATCTCTACCTTGATGGATGCATCAATCAGCCTTTATGCTCCCTAGTAGTAATTTTGATGCAAAGTTGCATGAAGAAACCAACCTTAGTCTCATGGCCTGTGAATACAACTACCCCAACAGCTGACTCTGTATTCCATAGGCTGCAACCCTGAACAAAATCCAATTCACCAGTTACTGATTGCAGATATCACAAGGAGAATGCATTCAATCATGAACTGCAGAGATAGGATTGAGGCATAGGAGATCAAATGGATGTTGCCTTACCCAAAGGAGTATCTGGTTTGGTGAAATAGGGATTGCTTGCATGCCAACCTTCAAGTTGCCAGTGAAAGTATACAGAGAATTGTTTGGATACTCACAATCAATCACGCCTGTGCATTATGCAATTCATCACCATAGAAATGAAGTCTTTTCAGCACCAAAGCTGTGGTGAATCTGCAATGGCAAGTTGCATGCCCATGACAGCACACAAGCACAAATCTCATACTTCACATGAGTGGTGTTGCAAAAAGCTGTATACAGAAATCAGTAAAATTGATCACAGAGAAAAGTTTGAGAACCTTTGAATCTAGCAAGTCTGTCATTGTCTACATAATCCCATGTCTGTTCAGGTGCTTTTTGAATCTTCAGATTAGTCTCTCCATCTAAGTTTGAAGTCTGTGCCAAGATGCAAGTTTCTGTATGAGCTCAACCCCTTCAGTCATTCAGTAGTAGTCCTTACAAAACTGATAAACTTTTGATAGTTGCATTAGTTGTTCAAGTTGCAGTCTTGCTCTCATGAAGTACAAAGTATGAACAGCTCTATCAAAGTTTTGGGTTAATGAGAGTTGACACTCTGTCTGGACTGTGTTCCAAGTTTTTTTGGCACTAGTTGGAGATTCTAAAGGGGGACCTAGCATAGAATACCTCAACATAGCACACTCCATCAGTGTCTGAACTTGTGAGGAACAAGACATCTGCTGGGAAATATTGGTCTTCTCGCACCTGCAGCGGAATGCAAAAAGGTTGTTCTCACGAAACCATGCTCATGGACTTGCACATCATGAATCCTTGGCTAATACCTGGCAGACAGTCTAATTCAAGCTCCACTGAACATGGTGTCAGAAAATTCAACAAGGATGATAACTTTTACATGCCTTGACAATGTCACCCACCATGAGCTTGCTCCGGGGTATCTCCACCCAATCACCATAGTGCAAGGCTGCACCGAGGCTTGAATTGATCACATTGTCACTGAGAAACTGTCTCTGCAGTCACAGAAGACCCACTCTGTACTTATAAGCATTGGGTTGCTGCATTCATATGAATGATTGACACTGTACGGTCCTTTCTCTATCTACAACCACAACAATTCAATGCAGAACAGGGTGTAGATGATGTCTTAGTTTTGTAAAAGCTTGCTTCATCAGTGACATGTCAGCACCACCACCAATGGACCAACATTTGTGGCTGGATGAACAGGGCTGCATCACAGAAACAAAGCAATCAGTCAACAATGAGGCTGATAAGAAGTCTGCCAACAAATCAAGGCCTCATCACTCTATCTTGAAGAACTTCATTTTTCTTCCAAACAGCTGCATGACTGTTGATCAACATACTGCATTATTTGTTTGTGCAATTGATTGTATAACATCATTCTCATGCCCTGCAAATATTAGCATCTGGTTCCAGAAGAGAGAGCATTGACCTAACTGGCGTGGTTGACAAAACTGCTATCATTAGGAAGTACAGGTTTGCAGCATGCTGAAACTGCACGGATCATCGAACCTAAATAAGTCATGGAGAAGTGCTGCAAAGATTTTTATGGAACTTGATAACCACAACATCCAAGTAAATATCCAATTGATAGTACATGGTGAACATCACTTATTCAATTGAAACAAAGTCAAGAAGAGGGTCAACAAAACAGACAAAGCCTACAGTCATGATCATCAAGGTCCATAAAAGGTCTGAAAAGACAACAATCAGACAGTGAATGCAAAGAAATTGCTTCTCAAAAAGAATTACAGAGACTAAGATTGCTGAGTTCATGATCTAGTACATACTCCACACCTCAAACAAAATCACAGAAACTAAGATTGCTGAGTTCATGATCTGAGACACACTCTACACCTCAAAAGGGATTGGAAGAAATATGGTTGGATCAATTCACCCACCTACTCAAATAAGCCTTTTGGCAGAAATGAGAAAAGGCTGAACTTGTTGGTGGAAATTCTGCTACACTGAAAATGCTCCCCATACACATATGCATCCAATATTAATTCTTTCTACCATCCAACATGTCAATGGGATTTGGAAAACCAGTCTGCAAGTGCAAAACACAAAGAACCACCTGGGATAACCCTCATCCCAACCCATTCAAAACAAAACAGTAGATTGCAAACTTGAGAGTGCAGGCTTGAGAGCGCAAAGCATCCATCAAGAGAGGAATCGCGAGAAGATGCACACCTTGAACCGAAACTCTGAATTGGCCTTCCTGTCATTGCAAAAGATGGTCCTATAGAAGTTGGAATTCACCCATATGCTTTGCAGGTGCAGCAACCTGCTGCTTGGGGCCATGTCTATGGCAATCTACTGAAAATGCCTCAAATGCATGTTAGAAAACTCAACAGAATGGTAAGGTCAGAAAAGGCATACAATCAAGAGAGAGGTTCTTCAATACCAACCATCCAGTCCATGCTCAATTTTCAAACTCACCATTTCACCTTCTATTGCAACACCCCATGCATGCGTTTGTTTACCTACAAAGAACTCAGAGTACAGAGCTTCAAATTGGAGCAGCCATGAGTGTGTTGCAGTTCAAAACCACCACAAAGAAAAGTTGACATATCACATCTTGGGTAGTTGGTCTGCGTATCAAAATCTGTTTTTGCAAATGTGTAGTAGCAGGTATGGCAACTTCTTTAGGCAAAACTCAAAAGGAATGTTTGTTTGTAGCAGTCCTAATGAAGATCTTCGCAAAATTTCATTCCAATTTGGTTACCTTTCCTTTGCTTTTCAGTTAGTCACCTTAGTCATCTGTTGCTTTTGCTACATTCATCTTCTCAGTTGACTGAAAGTGGTCTGCAAAACACAATCCTCTGTTCACTTGGTTTCACTTGACAGTTGGTCTATAATGCAGACAACCTTTCTACATGGAAAAGCTATTTGGTTGAACCTCTAGATTTCCTGCACTTATGAGGCTGCCACTCGACACCAAGAACCAAGGATTCTAACACTTTGTGCCCTTTCCATCTTAAAAAATTGGTTTTGCAGATACTAATAACATTCATTCTGATGACTGACTGTGAAAAGGACCGTCTCAGCACAGATCTAGAACATATTGCAGTTTTGGTTTCTGCAATTTGATCAACCATTCACATATTAGCATCTGATGAGAAAACAGATAGATTGACATAGCTGAGATGGTCAACATATCTTCATAAATATCAGGTACTTGTACATGCATAACATGAAATAGAGTTGTGAGATGACCTGAAACTAAGGTTATAGAGATATGAGATTTTACAACAGATCAGTCAACAGGAACAAGAAAAATGAAAACAAGAATAAGGAGATGCCACACTCAAAAACAGAGAGAAGACTAAGGAGCAGTTTGATGAACATCAACGAAATTGGAAATGGACAAAGCTGCTATCATGAGGAAGTAGAGGTCTGCAGCAACACTGAAACTGCACAGGTCAGTGCACACCCCTTAAAGGCTTGAGATGGACTCTGGCTTTCTGCACATAGATTCAACTGCTAAAGAATCTAAACTGGAAGCTATGACATGTACCTGTCATCCATCTATTGCATTTTACAAAACTTCAACCTGAGCATTGTAACCGTAGGTCTACATCTACTCACAAGAATGAACGGCAACTGCACGATACCTTCTCTTGTTGCCTCCTCCGTGGCAGTACTTCAGTCCTGACATTTATAGCATATAAATTTTTTGAATTGAAGGAACTACTAAAACACAGGTACACTCACTCTCCATAGCATCTCTCTCTTCCCTCTGCAGACTAGTTTAAGCTCATATAGAGATGAGATGATGGACATCTCCAACTACATTCCCGTTTTGCATCCACAGAAACCATGGCCCCTTGCATGCTTAAGGCCACCATCATAATGGAGAAGCTTTCAACATCATCCCCAGTGGCATATAAGGAGGGGAATAAATCTTCCTCTATAGCCAAAACCAAGATTTTGCTGCCCCCAGCTCCTCTGAGCATCATTGGACTTAGGTCTTGATGATTGCAACTGCAAAGAATCCTACTGCTTCGGCAAGCAATGTCATGTGACATCTATTCGGGTGGGATTAGGGCAAGAAGGTACCAATAGAAAATGATGGATTCTCCCAGTGCCAATCTGTATATAAGTACATATTTATACTCCTTGTATGTCAAAATTTCCATAGTCACAGGAGTGGTATGATCTGCCTCTATAACAACTGTGTCAGGATGACTTGACACTACAGATTGCATTGGCTTGGGTTCACCAGTTCTGTCAAATTCAAGACATGAATAAGGCCATACAGCCAGTGGTCAATGGGGTCTCAGAAACCTGGTTGAATCAAAGGCCTGAATCACTTGATACAGCCACACAGGTAGTGGCCAATGTAGTTTCAAAACAGCTGCCAGAATTCATGAACCCGGACTCTTTTGTCATGCCAGATCCTCTGTAAGCCAATCTTCAGTCAAAGTCTTCACATAGCTTTGGATCTTGATCAAAGAGCAAACCTGCACTCCTGCAGAGCATCTCTCAGGATGGTGAGACAGTCTGTCTGTCAAGGTATAAGTTGTTAGTGTGGCTTCACAAACTCAGTTCATAGGTAAAGACCTCAAATCTGCTCTGTTGTTGTCTGCCCTCCCCCTAGCTTTCTATCTTTATCCAAATCTCACAGAAGTTTGGCAACTAGTTACTTGCTTGCAAAATCAAATATAATTCCTATGGAGCAAAAAAAGGAGCAGACAACGGTCATGTACCTGAGGCTTTCAAGAGTCTGCTCAAGTTTTACAGAATGAAAGCAAAGAAGCCTTGCTTCTTTGAACCACCATCAAGTTTGTGGAGAACATGTACACCAATACGACAACAATTACACCCATAGCCAAGAAAAGTGATGGTACCATGGCAACCATGTGTTTCTGCATGACTACAAACACAAGCACCACACATTACTCTCCCATTCCTACAAAGTTTAGCAGACCTATGCTAAATGCTCTAACAAATGACAAACATACTCTCAAATTATGCACAAGTAAAGCCACCCATGTATAGTCTGGCATCCACATTCAATCACACCTATGAGATTGCAGCAAAAACTCCCATAACAATGCTTTGTTGGTAAGCATTGTGTCAGTTCCAGAAAACTAAAATGAACAAGACAAGAATCACATTCAATATGAAGAAGTCCTACTGTGTACCTTAAGAGACCTGACCTTGGATTTATAAAAAATCTAAGAGCACTAACATCTGCACATTAGGATACCTTTGCACTAGATCCTGTGTCTCAGCTGTAGCCACAGCATTCAGAACACTACACAATAGCAATCCCTCACTGCACAGGCACTTTCAAGCTCTAGGCTTCTCTTCAATCCAGAGGCTCAAGTTTGAAGACTCTGACAGGAAATATATGAATAAGAGCAAAGCAAGAGCACATATGAAGAATTGAGAGACACGGAGGAAAAGGACCTGATGTACAGGTGCCACATTGTGGGGCAAAAAAGCACACCACAATTGGTGGCAGCTGGACATCACAGATTTGGATATGCAAGCACCATTGTAACCAGATTTTTGCAAGTGTGGTGTTGCAACCGAATTGAATGATACAAATTCTTATCCTATCCAACAGAAGCAGCACTCCTATCACTGGTATTATGATCTGTGACTCCTCTTAACAAATTTTCCTGGTTTTTCTTTGAAAATGGAAGAAGAGTGAATTACTGATTCTTTATCAATCTAATGGCTGTACAATATGAACAAAACTGCCAACCTTAGTCCAGGTCGTCTTCTCGGATGCCTTCATATTTCTCCATGTTCCGCCATTTGTCCTTGAGGTGTACCTCTGTCCGATCCTGAAAAACATCATAGTTTTTCTGAAGAATTAATTTCCAACGACCCTTGCCATACTTCCCAACCTCCCTCTTCAGAGTCTCGACTTCCTCCTCTGACCACTTGTGGTTTTTCCGTCGGCGTCTGTTACCTCTTGATGTTGCACCCCTCGGTTGATTCGCTGTTTGTATTTCTACCAGAGGTGACATCCGTCGAGGGCTGTTTAAGGGAGGCAAGCGTACTCGTCTTGATGCAGATGGAGAATCAGTGGGAGGGCTCTCAGCAATCTCATCATCACCCCATTCATGAGAGCGCGCAGAGGGATGAGGATCAAGGAAATTGCGCCTTGCTCTTCGTGCTGCAGTGCGTTCTTCTCTGCCTGAGGTGCTTGCTGGAACTTGAGTTGAAACATTTCCTCCGTTTGCGTCGGTCCTTTCCAACACCGCAGGCAACGGGTCTTTCACGAGCTTTTCAAGCTGGGCAACACTCTCTTGTAACCCTTGCCTTCCTTTTTCCAAATCGGCAGCTCTCACCTCGACAACTTCTTTGTTCGCCACTTCTTCAACCACTTTATCTGCCAATTCTTCCTCGTCAACTGCCGTGGCTGCAGCCTTGCCTTTCGACGGAACCGTCTCCAGTTGATTCCCTGTTACTCCTTTGTACAATCCACTAACCACGGCCACCTCAACTTTCTCTAAAAACACAGGTCCAAGCTCTATCCAAGCTTTGGCTATGAACGCCTTGAGCTTGTTCTCGACTTCCTTGTACTTTCGCTTCCGGGCAACCGAGCTCTCAACCTCTGGTTCATCCTGAACCTCTTCGCGCACTTCCGTTATCAATTCTACAAGATCGTCCCAATCCTTCTCTTGCCCTCCATCAACACCATTTCCTCCTGCTACGCCACTATCCGATTCCGCTCCCGGAATGCGAGTGCCGTCCGTCGGCCCTTTCACACGTTTCCTCTCCTGCCGCACTTCATCTTCAACCAAAGCTCCCGAATCCGCCACTCTCCTAGCATCACACATAACCTCACGCATTCCTTCGAGAAGATCTAACGTTTTCTGTAAAACCAAACCCCTACCGATCTGTCCGGAAAGCTCCTTGAGCAGAACCATCTGCTTCAAACGGGGCACGTCATTGGGCAATGCCAGACAATCCATGAGCTCTCGAATCAAACGCTTGTCGGACGAAAACTTCAAAACATACTCCCATATCCAAACCCTCACCAACCTCTCACCCGCCGTCTCTTCCTTCATCAGCTTCCTGCAAGCCGCCGCAACATCCGAGCTCCTCTCCCTCGCCATCACGACCCGTCCTCCTTTCTCAGCAAACAAACACACAATGCCCGCCAGCAACAACAGGCTAGTATTGATGCGCCAAATACGAAACCCCCGGAAAGTCCTCGATCCCAAACCCTAAATTTCTGGACGCACAATCTCAATCGTTCTGGATCCGTGGTTATGTGAAAATGCTCCCCAAATTATTTGTCATTAGCAATGTATACATGCTTTTGTACCAAATGCAAAGCGTGTAAAGGAAAAAACTGGCCGGTTCTTTATGGACTTCTGAAATGAAAAGGAGGATGATGATGATGATGATGGTGTGTTAACAGCCATCTTCCCCTGCCTCCCTTCCCAAGTATGTGGGCCTCTGCTCTGTATATCCAGTTCAAAATATTGTGCAAGTTATTTCCAGTGTTGAGTGTTTATTAACTTTTTTTTTCATAATCGCGGGGTCTAGTCCTGTTTTTTTTAATTTAAAGAATTGAGATTATTCTCAATTTTCTTTAATTTTCTTTTCATACCATGTCTGGTTTTTCTTTTTTCATGTTCGGCATGTTCTCTCCCAACCGGTTCTTAACTCATTTAAATTAGTAAGTTATATTATGTCGATTCTTTAAAAAAATGTTTTTAGATTTCAGTATTATGATCATTTTTTTTTAAACTCATAGGTCAAAAAATAAATAAGCAAGGTTCATTACAAAGTTATAATTATTTCTAGAATATGTGATCACATTTCAAAGATATACAAAAAAAATTTAAAACTTTAAATTAGTCCTCAATTCATCTCATCCAAATGAAACTTCAAATTCATCTAATTCTTAAGTTTAATTTTGAATTTATCAATTCTACCAAATTACTAGGAGCCTTGAAACCTGGCCTTGTATCATTTGATCAATTTTTACTCACAAAAATTAATTTTTCAAAATTTTCTAAAGGTAAGAAATTTCCTCAAATTGATGAAAATTTAAATTTTAAAAATCCACTCAATTTCAATTTGAGAATCTATAGTCCCTAATATTGTAGTACCTTTTCAAGTTCAACAAGTGCCTGCCGAATAGTTATTTTATTTTGCAAAATGAGTTTTGGTCCCAAATTTTTAATTTTTTTGAATTTTCAGAAAATTAATATTTTATAAAATTCAGTGATGACTTAAAATGTGTATAATACATGTATAATACATTTATAATACGTATTGAAAGTACATTCCAGATTCAACAATTTCTTGTTTTCTTGAAAAATTTTGTTTTTTTGAAAATTTGTGGTTTCTTTGTTATTTGAGGTTTCATCTTTAACTTTGCTACTTTGTGGATTTTGTGGGAGGACTTGTTTGTAGACATGGTGAGAAAGGAGGGAAAGAAAAGCATAGAAATTTTTGTCATATGTTGTTTTATGTGCATGCTTAAAAGAGTAAAAATGGGTGTTAAAAAGTTACAACAAAGTTTGCTCATTGCTTTGTTCAAAACTATCACAAGAGAGGAACGAGAAGAAGTTGAAGAATTATGCAACGAGAGTTGTAATCAAAATGATTCTATATTACCAAAGAGTGTAAAGAAACACCCTATTGATTGTTTAAGAAAGTTTGTTATGACTTCACAATTTGAAAGACAAATCAAGAAAAGAGGAAAATGTAGACAATCAAGAAGGAAGCAGGCCCTAACATAAAAAATCAAGAAAAGAGGCCAACAACAAAGAAAATGTAGACAATCAAGAAGGAAGCAAGCCCAAACATAAAAAATCAAGGAAAGAGGCCAACAACAAGGAAAATGTAGACAATCAAGAAGGAAGTAAGCCCAAACATAAAAAATCAAGAGTAGCATTATGCAACTTGAAACTTCAAAAAATTATATTTTTAGCACTAATTTTTTTTAAATCAGCAATTCAAAAATAATTAAATTATTGTTAAATCCATTAAAGTATTTAGGTACTTTTAATGATGAACCTTGTATGTATGTATATATGTATATATATATACAAGGATGGAAATCCATCCACAAAAAGTACAAAACATGTTGATGCAAAAGTGAACACACAAAAAGAAAACCAAAGCCATCAAAACAATATTAACGAAGTGGAAGATGTAATGCTAAAAAGGCATCCTATGCCACAAATTAGATAGTGATGGAGGTGCACTAGTTAATATGTGTGGAAGAGATGGAGAATTGTGACTGAGTGTGGTAGCCCATTGAAAAATTGTGATGGCTTACGCACATTATAAGGCTATCAACATTCGTTGCCTATAATGAGATATAAGCATTGAAGGTATTAAGGAGGTCTGTTGATGGCAAGCTATACATGCATATACACAAAAAATTAAAAATTAATCAAAATGAAGATGGAAACAATCATAGGTTTCTATGGCAAGGGGAATGAAATCATCTCCTAATGTTCATTCTATGTAAGATCGTGCCTTGTTTTGAATGACAATTGTTGTTGCATGCACTATCGTTGTTGAAGCATACTGCACCAAATTTATAGGAATCAAATCGACAATGACAACGTCAGTTAGGATTCACAATATCCACTCGTCTTCATGTGTGATGAGGGAAAAGTTGAAAAACCTCTTTGTGTATGTGAACTCCACTCTCCAATGCAATAATTGCAACAGTATCTCAAATTGTATCATGTCCATAAATCTTGGCTCCCTATATTTATTGCTGAAATTTCATAAATTATTATTTTTACTGCTGAAGTGGATTTTGAAAATTAAAATAATTATTCAGCACCCAAGTGCTAAACCTGAAAAGGTACTACAATATTTGAAGCTTAAACTTCATCCAAATTATGGTGTATAGTCCACAATATACTATGGCTTATGGAGATACAGACATTCAGAATTCAAAAGAAATAGAAAATTTGGCAGAATGCATTACCAAGTGTCATAGTTTAGGTCTGGATTGTTCATTTGAATGATTGGATTTGAAGACTAAGTAATTTAGTATTTGTGTGGACTTCGTCAAGGTATCCAACACTATGATGTGCCCACCCTGTGCATTAATTACAATATTCTGACTACTTGTAAGATATGTACCTAAATTCAGATATCGAAACTTCATCCCTCTGTCCACACACCAAAAATCAAGTGGGAAGTTTTGTATTTGTAACGTTTGATTTCATTGAGGAAGAGCCCTTTGTGTTTTCATTTGAGAATTTGGGATGTGCTTAATCAGGTAGCAAATGTATATAGCCCCCTTCTTCTGAAGTGAGATGAGACAAGCTCTCCATAATGCCTACTTCCATCATTTGTTGGCACCTTCTGCAAGCTTCAGTTCCCTGATGCCAAAAATGGTACATTCTATTGTTGTCCTCATGTGTAAAGTGCAACTTGGGTACATGGCACTCATATGAGTACTGCTAATTGAAGAGCATACCAGTCTGGTATGACATGAGGCAGTACCAGCATTATATAACTACCAGTCTGGTATGGGACCTGAGGTAATACCAGGTATATACCTGCCTTATACCATTACTAATTCAGGTTTGTATGAGGCAAAAATCAGCCTTGGACCTAATACCAGTACCAAACTAGTATGAAAGTTTTTCAAAAGTGTACAATACCAGTACCTGAGTCCAGCCCCAAATTTTGCCACCCATGGGATTTACCCATTATAAAGCACAAGGCCAATGTTATCATGAACCTAAACATACATAGATCATGAGGCATAAGGCGGAGGCACTTACTCCTTAAGAGTGGGAGGGATATCTTCTTTTCTAGCAAGGATAGTTATGACTACAAAGCGCCTTCCACATGCACTAGGATGTTTCTCATTAGAATCATTGCTCCAGAATCCAGGTGCAGAAATATTGGCCCGCTGCATGTTTCTTTTTTTGTTACATATTCAAATGCAACATGAGCCCTGTTGTTCAGCCATCATTAATTAGTTGGCATCCCTTCCACAAGTCTTCTAAAGTGGCACCAACTCCCAAAGTGCTGAGTACAGAAGGCAAACACAACAGGCTCTTGCAATTTATCAATGCCCCATATACTCAACTTAGGAAGCCTAGATTGCAGCTTGCTGCTTGGAAATACAATACACCTAGATTCATCAAAGAATCACAATGTAAAAGTCCCAGAACACAAAGGATCTGCAAACATGGCATGCTGGACATGAAACAAAAAAAGTAGCATAACATGAGTGATACGAGTCTTGAAGCTACTCCCAAAGTATTTTAAATCCACAACAGTATCAAATGATGATCCAAACTATGGAATCATTGGTCCACGTGATCAGCCTAAATGCTTGCCAACCAGAGCATGTATTCAAATCTCTCAAGGTTTCTCTGCTACCAAAACCAAAGCATCTGGAGTCTTGCAGGGATATTCTGCTGCTTCAAGCAATTGAGGACTCACTACCAACACACAAGCCCTTGTTTGCACACCCCACAAAAAGCTAACTAGCTGTTGATTGTTCCACCCAGCCCCACCAAATGCGCACTGTCTACTCTCACCTACTGTGACTTTGTGTGTCCATGTGCCCATAGGCTATGACATCTTTTGTGCCTTTGTCTGTAAAACCAGAGATTTCCTCACATGTCTTTTCTCAGATTCAACTTGCCACCGACAGCAAAGAACTGTGCAGCTGCATACACAGTACAACCATTTTCACTGGTTTGATAGGATGTTGCATACATCAGCACCTCAAACTCAGACTGATAAGCCTACACTCAAACCTTGGATTTAGCTGAAACGATAAACAAATATGACCTTGACTCGGAGAAAACCAATATACCAAGCAAACAGAGAAGAAAAGAGCAAAATAATAAAAATCCATTTGAACTGTATTCTACCTATCAATGCAATCAACACCATACTACTGAATTTGCATACAAACGCAGTAGAAGTCTCACACATGCACATTGTGTCTCCTCTCATTAACTATCTTCTTTCAAACCTGCTGTCTAAGTTGCATGAAAATTTCTGTGGCAATGTCTAGCCATGAAGCCCCTTCTGCTGACTGAAATCTAAATACATTGCAGCATGATCCTTCCCAATTGTGCAATCCTTCTTACAGTGAAATTGTTCTTTTTGATTCTACAATCAGATAACCAAACCTAATTCAACAACTGCTTGATTTCGCCACTTTGTACCATCTCATCCAGCACATCTGCACCACCAACAAACTCGCCCTTCACATAAACCTGCAATCAAGAATTCATTTTTAGTGCATATTTCTACTAACAAAGTGACTTGACACACTCCATTGTCCTGAATGATTGGCCTGACTGGAATAACTGTACTGCATGTATTTCAGATATGTCAAGATAAGATCCAGATTGCCTGTCAGAAAGGATTCACCTGTGGGATGGTGGGCCATTCACTATACTTCTTGATGGCCTCCCTGACACCTGGGTTATGGTCCTCATCCAACACATTTAGAGTTTCATAATCAACACCAAGATCATTCAGTATTGTCAAGACCCTATGTGAAAAGCCACACTGTGGCGCTGTCCGTGTGCCTTTAATAAAGACAACAACATTGCAATCCTTCACAACTTTGTCAATTAGGTCTTCAATGGGCACATTGAGCTTCACATGAGCTCCAGGAGTGAGAAGGATGTCAGGCTTTGCTCGTCTTGGCTTCTTTGCAGTCCAAGTGGTGTTACCACTTACATTCCCTGGTGGAACTTTTCCAGTTATGTTGATATGCTCCTCCATCCAGACCTTCCATGCATCTGTAAGGGCTGCACGCTCCGGAGCATCAATCACTTCAAACTGTGCAAAAGACAGCGTGAAAATTCAGTGGTCATAGACTTTAGGCGAGAAGAGATCAAGGCTGTAGACAAGCAGAAGATGCAAAAGCAGATGTAGAGAGCATTGAGGAAGGTGGACAACATGAACCCTCTTCCTACAACAATTCTGTAGTGCACAATCTTGTTAACAAAACCTCTCACTGAACCCTGCAATTGGAAGGAATAAAGATGTTCAAATATCTATGAGATTGCAGAGAAACCTCCTCAAAACAACACTTTGAAGGTAACAGAACAATCACTGCAGTCATAACCTTATGAGAGTAACTCACAAAGTGTCAGACTATCACCTTCATCAGGAGTAGCAGCAGCCACTAGCTGCTATGACTACCCACTGACTTCATCAGCTCCTGACAGAGGGTGTAGATAAGTGTATAGCAGTCTGCCCAAAAACAAGGGTAAACTATTGTGCAAATCTGTGTCCTGAGTTACTGTTGCATTTTCAGAAGCAACAGTTAGACTCAGTCAGGATATTGCTACCACAAAGACAAGAAACAAAGCCCATGAAATAAAAAGTCAATAGTCTGCTCATTCAAGCTACGACAAGCTTGTGAGGGTAGTTTCATGTCATTTGAGCTTGTCCCTGTGCAAGCAAGCATATAAACCTAAAGCATAGAGACACCTAAATAAAAGGTAGTGACTGGGGCCTCCTGCACCCTGAACACATCCTTTAGGCACACTGAAATGGTATACATCAATGCCCTTCATAGTGGTGTTTGGAGATTCCAGCTGTGAGAGGAAGATCCTAAACAGGAAGAAGCTGCCATATTGCAATTTGCAACATTGCAATCAGAACCTCATGATCTGATCAATCCAAGTTATCATAGATCATTCCCCTTAGCAAGCAATTAGAACTGCGAGACACAAACATATCTCTCCTTTCCATGTGACACACCACGTATGCCACCTCAAAAACAGCTCGCGCAGCCCTTGCGATGAGCACAGATGAGGGTGCAAAACATGGTGATGAGGACGGCTTCTCATGAGCATATCCATGAAAATCCACACCAAGTCGCAATTCATTTTCTGGAGGGATTGGAACTTTAGTGACAACTGCTAATAAGGCATTTCTTTGTCTCCTCAAACACAAAGCTGAGCTCAAAGGACAAGACCAATCCGAGAGAGAGAGAGAGAGAGAGAACCTTCACAGAGCCGCAAAGCTCAGAATTTTCTTTCAAATGGGTGTCAAGGCTGGTGGAAACCCGACGCGTTAGACCCACATATTGAAGGTCCCCTTCCTTATCATACACCGCATAGATCCCCGGTGCAGCTGGGAATGTCGTATCCTTGGGGGGAAGTTCTACAGGTTCCACATCCGCTAGCTTCCTCACCGAGCAAACAATTCCACAATCGTACTTTCCCGCAGAAAAAGAGCATCCGGAGTAAGACTTTCTTCCTACTCTCCAAGAAAGACTGCAGCAGCTTAATCCCGAAGAAGTTGGAATTGAACGCCGTCGTACAAACGATACTCTTGCATCAGATCTAATTCTAGATTCATGTCCAGACTTCGCTTTAGAACTCACCGAAATCATTCTAGTGAACGAAGAAGCTGATGCGACAGAACAAATTGCAGATGCCATGGCCACACAACTTGCTCCCCGCGAGGGAAAAAACAAGAAAAAAAAGCTCTGCTACAATTTACAATAAGTTAGCTTTCTAAGAATCGCTCGGTCTGTTTCCGACAACGGCAAAAACACCGCCCCGCAAAATTTCAAGAAGAAAGTTGGATTCTTGCTAGTGCTCGGACTATAGCTCAAATTTGTTTTTAGGTATTTGGGTGAAAGACGAAATTCACAACAACAACAACAACTCCACAAGAAGGGGAGCTACAAGAAGAGAAGGAAAGTGGAAAAAAGGGAGAGATGGGTGTTGTGAGGGGGAGTTAGGAAGCTATGGAACTCTTCAAATGCAAGATGCTTTCTGCGACAATCTTTTCGCCAGTTGAAATCGCTTATGTTCATGAGCTCCGCTAAAAATTGCAGATTGCGTGCAAGACTTATCTGCCTATTGTCTGTGTGCTCTAGACTCAGTAACTCCTTTGTTTGCAAAATTCATCCTGCATACCTAGTTGCTCTTTGCATTTTGTTTGCTCAGCCCTGTGTAGGTAAGTGAGAGAGTCTTACGGAAACTCTGTAGTCTTTCATTTGGTTCCATATTTTGAGGAATGTTCACCAGGTGTTGCTTCTGCAAATTGTGAGTTCATTTTTGAGAACTTCATGGAAAATTTCTTCTTCTTTTTTTAATGAAGTTTTCATTTGGTCCCACATTTGCAAGAAATTGTGAGTTCGTTTTTTGAGTGCATAAAGACCTTAGATTTTTCCAATGTATTTAGAGAGCGTGTTGCAGAGTGTAAAAACTCACGGGGCATCTCAGAAAATAGTCATTCCATTTTCCAAAATGGCCTTTCTGAAATGCCCCTCATCAATTTTTTTTTCATGTGGAATTTTTTTTAAATCCAATGGCAATCTTTTTGCTCAGTAAAGAGCCGCAGGCTTTACCAGAAGGAGCTTGTGCTCAGCTCCACCTCGCATGGGCCCTTATTCAAGCTCAAGCCCATCCAAAGCCCATGACCTCAGGCTTTACCCTACACTTACCCTACACTTAATGAAACGTTTTTCCAATTTAAAATGTAGTTCTCATTTGGTCTCACATTTCGAGGAATGTTCACCAAGTGTTGTTGTGAATGGTAAGTTCATGTGCTCTGAACTTCCTGGAACATTTCATTACTCAGAAGGCATTGCCAGATTTCACAGCGTATTTAGAGCACACCTTAGAAAGTTAAGATTCACTTGGCTACAGGGGAGGGATCTTACGTTTTTAAGGAAGCACATTTTGTATTGAAATGCTCATCAGTACAAAATAACAGGGAGGTAGATGCTTTGCTCTCAATAAGGCCCTCAGACAACAGCATAACCAGAATGCCAGCAACACCTGCAGTGATACCCTTTTTCTGGTAATGCCCTCATCCTGGGGCTGTATCTACCACAGAACTTGCTGTTTGAAGTTGCCACAAGGGATAGAACCACTGTCAACTGTTGCTGGTTTGAAGTTGCCATTTGGGACAGAGGATCTGCCATTTATTTCGTACCTGCAGTACCTTTCTGTTTTAAGAAACCCTTGTTCCAAGGGATGGCCAGCACTCATCAGAAGGAGCCCTGAATACAGTGATGGCATCAAGGAAAAATTGTGGAAATTTGAAAGTTGTTTCTCAACTAGCCTCTAGGTACTAAAAGGGATGTAAGTAAGCAAGAGATATGTCATTGCTCTTGGTCCTCCTGTAGCTTGAAATCCATTACTGCCCTGGAGTGATAATGTACTACACTAGCATTTTGATAAATTTCTGGGAACTGAAAAATGCTTGGGTGATCCAGTTCATTGACCATTTTTGAACAGCCAGAACAACAATTGTCAGGTGAAGCATCAGAGAGCCTTAACTTTCCATAACTTTGTGGCATGTTGTTTAAATGCTGGTGGAGACCATAGTAATCTTCCAGGTGAAGTTTATCTTGCTGTGTTTGGTGCTTTCCCCAAAGACCTAAGAGAAATTTGAGAAATATTCTGAGTGGTAGTATAGCAGGAAATCAAACAGTCTTCTAAATATTTTGTGAACTTCGTTTGCTGTTGTCAAAAAAAGTAAGAGATCTAGTAGGAAGGTACTAGCAGAATTTTCTCAGGGGAGTAAGTTGTGTGGTCATGGTGTCTGCAACTTGAAAGAATATACACATGTAAGTAGTGTGCAACAACAAAGACAAGAAATCAATTCTACCACAAGCAATTTAGTTGGACCAATACCACCCCAATGAAGCATAGAATATTTCTGCCAGTGACAAAATTCCACTTACCTGCTTACAATAAAGAGATGCACTGAGGACATGGTGCAGTAGAACAATAAATTTGAAGAAATCTTCCACATGCAACTTTCATTGTAAAGAATGTATGTGGAAAATGCACATGCATTGTTACACATGAGCTAAAGCATGGCCTGGTTATATTTCTTGCCAAATTTAATGAACTAATCCTCATCTTCTGCCTCATTGTCAGCAATGTTGAAGTAGCGCAACTCATAGACATTACGGTCCTTGTTGGAAGCAATGACACGCAACCAATCACGCACATTGTGCTTCTTCAGATACTTTTTTGTCAAGTACTTCAAATACCTGCAGGGCATCACACACAACTCATCTCAGAGAAGTTTGCTTACATTTAGAAAGGAAGCATGTGCAGAAAGAGTTCAAACTACTGGAGACTCTTCAATGCTATTGGACCCACCAGACACAACCCTTACCACAAATAAAATATGTTTCACATGTAGTAAAGCCAAATTTGGCAATGTAAGCAACTCCCTTTTTATTTCTATGTGTATATTGAGGGATCTCCCCCTGTGGAAGAACCCTAGGGCATTATGGTGGGTTTTTATTTGTTCCTGTACTCGTGTGTTCTCCTGAGGTTTGGGAACACCCTCAAGTGTGCCCTCCCTCAGGAGAACGCACGTGTACAGGAACCTCCCCTACAACATAATCCATTTGCATCCAAAAGACATAAGTGCAAAACCTTGGGTTAAACAAACACTGAGCCTTGGATCTCAGATTCAAGTCTCATCAGCTGTCCATGCCCCAATATCTTTCAAAGTCTCACCTTGGTCACTATTAAGACAGAACACGGTGGGTAGGATATTAGCAACAACATCAAACTTGCTAGCACAGAGTTGTTTGTCACAAAGAGCCACCTTTCATGAGCATCGCCAGTGGGAATATCCACCTCTCAAACAAACAACTACCAAAGGGGCCAGGTGGGGTTCCTTTGAATTTTTCTTATATTTGATTTTAGATATGAAACTCACTGCTATCAGTAGAGATTTCAGATATGTTATGATGGCTTGGTATCAGGCATTGGCGACTTGCCAGGAAACAGAAAAAAACCCACCTCCAGATTGAGCAACAAACCTGCTGATCCATTGATCAGCGAAACATCTTTTGGACAAAGGAAACAGAAACGGTGGGATGAGACGCTATTTGCAATCCGTGAAACATTGACAACAACGAGGGTCTTTCGGGGAAGACCTCAATGATAACGAGAACGACAAAAGGACAAAAAATGATCCACAGAACACGAATAGGCTATTAAACTCCTGGACGCAGATTCAGTCACTTTGACAATATTCCCCATTTCGAAGCCATCTAATGTGGCGTTTCTGCGGAAAGATGACTCAGGGAACAACGTAACAATCCAACCTCCAAAGACATAAGGGGAGCACTATATGTAAAACTCGATACGCCAGTACTTCTTGGGAGACAGAGAGACATCAACTCACCTCTTTGAAAAAGCGTTCTCCGAAGTAACGCTGATCTTGTTCTTCTCCCTGGCAATAGTAACAGTATCCCCCAGCACGCCGGCCTTACCAGCGACCTTGATGCGATCCTGCAAAAACTTCTCAAAGGAGGCGATGTCCATAATCTTGTCTTCAACAGGTTTCCCGCAGTCGATGGTGAACGTCTGCGCCTTCTTCTTTCCCTTCGTGCCTCCGGCGGGCTTCTTCGCCACTGCTGCGGGCGCCATCGCAGCAAACGGAGGCGTCAAACTGCTCCGAGAGAGTGTGGCACCGGCAGAGCACGCGCGCACACAATGAGCGCGAGAAAGAGAACGTTCGGCCGCGAGGTCCAAACCCTAAACCATCGATGGGAGGTCTTGGATGACAATTGTGCTTCCTCTTGTATCTTTTCGTCCATTACCAGACAGGATTAACGAAACTTGTCAACTTTCATCTATGAACACAATGCTTCACTTTTATGTAAAAGAAGAATAGGTACCAATTACCTATTCTGCAGAAATTCAGGTCCTTATAGATAGCAGAATCGGACTGAGCTGAGTTTGGTGGCAGAATCGGCAGGGGCGACCAATTATGCAAAGATGGAATCAGCCCAGTCAATGCTGTCTCTCCATTGTTTTTTAAAATATTTAAGTTGCTAATTTATATTTCTCTTTCTCTTTACCAATTTTTGAAGGTAATTAAAAAATTACACCTGACTCTGTAAACTGAAATTGGACATTTAAAAGTAGTTCAATTTAATGACTTCGCTTTTCTACTGTTTTATATTATCTTGGGACTTTTTTTTTCCAAATTTGGAATTCCATATATTAAGATAAGGATTATTTCTCATTTTTCTTATGTAGTCAAACTAGCAATCATCTACAAGAAGTTTTAGCCAAATTTTGGCTATAGACCAGATGTATGAACATGGAAATGTTTAAGAATCCTTTTATATTTATTATTTTGGCTGCCTATTGGAACCTGTTCTAGAAATTTGGCATTCTTCAAATTTTTGAAATCTTGCAAATTAGGGCATTTTTCCCCAAAAAAATCATTTCTATGTTTTGATATCATATTTTTCAGGTCAAAAAATGCAAAACTTCAACCCAAACAGAATCTTGAGTAAGATAGGTGTTTGTTTTGCACAGGAAAAGAGTCTATCTTTAGACCCCTGCCTTCATGAATTTGAGGTGTTGTCCCAAGGCTGATAAGCTGAATGGAGGTGTCAAAATTTCATCAAAGGTCTAAAGATAGACCCTTCACTTAAGTAAAGAACCAAAAAGATTTTCTTTTTAGTTTCTTTTGTGTTCTTCTTTTGTATTGTTTTTGGCATAAATTGTTTATCTTGCTTCATTTTAGCATTTTGAGTTTGATTTGTGAACTTTCTCCAATGTGCTTGTTTTGTGAGTTGTCACAATTGTTCTCAAGAGCTTTTTAAATTATGTTGCTTTCATTCCTTTGTGTTTTTTCCTTGTTCCATGCCAATGCAAGAATCACCTCTATCTTTTCGTGTTTCTTCGTTCCCTTAGCATGTTGATGCAAGTATTGGCTACATCTTTTTTATTTGTTTTTATGATTGTGTTCTTTTGCAAGTTTTTCTATGTTTGGGTTGTGTTGTGCAAAAGCTTCTTCATTGCTTTATTGTAATTTTATTTGTGTTTGTTCTTTGCAAAATGTAATCAAACCTAAAATCAATTCCCTTAGATGTTTTGTGTTTGGTTCTTCAAAAAAAATGATAGAACATGCAATAAATTCTAATGAATGTTTTCTATTTGTTCTTTGCAAAACTAAATGGAACGATGGAACTTGCAATCAATTCTAGTAAATACTTTGTGTTTGGTTTGTTGCAAAACACAACCTATCATGCAATTAATTCTTGTTCGTTGCTTCCAAAACATGATCAAACCCGCAATGATTTCCTACAAATTCTATGTGTTTGTTCTTCACCAAACTACCCATGAAAACAATTCATTGGTTTTTTTTTTAATGTGAAAAAAATAATAATAAATAAATGGTAAAGAAAGATGTGAAAACATGATTCTTATAAAGTTGTAAGGTCCTATTGACTTGTTGATTGGGATCTTATGTATGTCATGAGATATGGTGCAAGGTTGCATATGAAAACCAACCTAAACTTCTAAAGACAAAATTTAGGTAGTTCATTATGTTTTCTAACCATGCCATAACTCTCCCAAATCATGGGGCTAAGCCATTCTAGTATCTTGAGAAAACCCTCCACAAGGTAGTGTGCAATTTTGTCATTTCACAATTTTATGAACAATGGAGGAAAAGTTGTTGACTTTGGAATGGTTTTTGCCATTGGAAGTTTACAATGATTTTGTCATAAAAATTGTAAAATTAAGCCTTCTTCAACCCGAATAGTATTGGGATGAGTGACCTCAAAAAAAGTTTAATATACTTGAGCAAATGGCACAAAAAACCACTAATATTTTATGAATGTTTAAATAAACTTCATTTATTGCACTTATGATCATGTATGCTATGGTGTTTATGAATTTATTTTGAGATTTTAAAAAGTATGCATATATAAAAATGGGTACAAAATGGCATGCGAACGTGGTGATAATTAATCCCAACAAAGTGGACCCAAGTTGATCATGAAATATCTCCAAGCACTTCTTAATGGTAATTATAATGATCAATTTTTCTATTCACATTCAAGGTTTTTTTTTCCTCAATTTTGTTAGAGAAAAATATTGGCACTTTTTTTAAACTTAGAAAAGTTAGTCAAATTTTCAATAGAAAATCCCCATATTTCCCCTTTTTTTTTTGCTAGAAAATGAAAAACATTGTCGAAAACCAAATCATCAATCACATGCAACATTATTTCAAATGAAATTTTCCATTGTTGCAACTTTGTTTTTGCAAAAAAAATATTTTGTCTTGTGATTATTGTTTTCCTAGACAATTCTACCAAAAAACAAATAGTTTTGGGCTAGGTTCACCACACTTCTATTTATCATTATAGTACACAAATTATAATTTTTTTTTAGTTTTTGGCCATGTGCTTAAACATTGGTTACCATTTAATGCTACATTATTCTTGGGATGGTTCTCAATGATACAAAAAGAAAAGAAGTGAAAAAAAAACCATTGTTCAAAAATAAATATTTATCCTTTAAAACACTCATATGATGCACACTATAATATTTTGAACCAAGCTTGCATATTTGACATGATGTCATATTTTAGGTTTAATTTTTTTCTTTTGAGGAACCGATTGAATGTGAATAAGGTTTCCATATTTTGATTAGTGGTAAGCCCCAAGGTGTGGCCTTAAGATCTCATCATTCATTTTAAACTCAAAGGTCATTATAGTTTATGAAAGTGTAATAAAACATTCGAAATTTATGCTCTTTGAATAATAATCTAAACTTGGAATTCTTGACTACTAGTGAATTCCACAAAAGAATTATTATTAATTTTTTTTAGCAATTTAACTAAAAATCTAAAAAATTACCAAATATTACGTTACCAATTGACAATTAAAATTGGAAAATATCTTCAAATTGAGAAATAAATAAAAGCTGAAATTTTCTTGAAAATTACACAATTTGAAACAATATTTCCAAAAAATTTGTTTTTGTTGTCATGAAGCTTAGGCCATGACCTATAAACTTTTGAATTGTGTAATCATATACAAACATGGTTATATTTTTTCAAAATTTTGAAATTGAATGAATTGCAATCATCCATAACAAGATGGAGCCACTTTTTTATATTAATGCAAAAAAATGAAGTATAATTTCCACTTGCATCAACATAATTTTGACCACCTAGTTGAAAACATGACAAAAATCTCAAAATTGTTTCATTAAATTTTGAGATCATCAATTTTGCTCAATGTTTTTAAATGCATACATGACATAACATCCCCATAACATGATGTTACAAAATTTTACCACCAACATTAAAAATTTTGTTATAAAAGAAATTACGTACATTACTTTTCATTTCAATGTGTATGCAAATTTACAAACATGTTTTTTTTAGAACAAATTATTTCCCAAACCATATATGATTAATATTTGTAACCTTTGATAACATCCGCCAAGTTGGAGGTGATCATTTTCTAATGTTCCTTAAGTGCATGTTTTAAATTGAAATTTGATCACCCAATAACAATGTTATTTTGTTTTGGGTGTTGAAATATTTTTTCATTCCATGGTGGACCCTTCCATTTTCATTGTTGAAAATTTTGTTTTCTAACAAGTTTCTCTATTTTAAAACCAACTTTTCCTTTCCACATTAAAAAAAAACTTTTAGACAATTTTAAATTTAAAAAAAATTATATTGCAAACCTAATATTCAAACTTGCATATGTGAGGAGGAGCATGGAAGAAATGACATGAAAAACATGAATACAAGATTAACCTAACCTTAAAAAATCTTCATTGAAATCCGTTTGGATCTACATTTTTTACATTAAACCAACAACCAACTAGAATGGATGTGTAGGATGGATCACATGACCTGACTGATTACTGAAATGAATGATATGAAAATTTCAATCAAATGTAAGAATTGAATCAAAATTAATTTGAGATTATACCAAAATCAATATTTAAATTATATTATTTAAATATCCATTGTAATTTAAAGGTGTTATATTTAAAATATTTTTATTAAATATTTAGACCAAGGTCACATTAAGATTGCCATAGTTTAAACAAATTAAATAGATGATTGATGACTAAAAAACTTCAATCATCTATTCAATCACCCCTAGCCCCCAAGGTGTTGATTCATGCATCCTATGCATTTATGCATGGAATAGTCAATAATAATAATTAATTAATTAATATGAAAAAATTCACGAATAAAAATCAGTTCATAGCTCATCACAAATCAAAATGATGGAACATAAAGAAAAAGTAAAGGATGTTTGCCTTGCTAAATTCCACTATAATACAAATGTTCAAAGAAAAAAGGTATCAACATTAATTTCTACTTGGATGTTATAAACAAATCCATGAACAATATGTACTTATATTGTGAAATACTATCAAAATCCAAATTCTACTATCCAAACAATGATGTATCAACTATCAACTTTTTTTTGGCTTGTACATACAACGAACAAAATGTCAAGATGCTACATTAACACAAATCTTGTTGAACAACATACTAAAATATACAAATTAATGATTCCTTGTTTAAACCTTGCATATTGCATAGGAGATCAATTGCAACACTCAAATCTACAATAGAAAATGTGATCTTGCAATTTCAAATGACCTTTAATTGAAATCTTCCCATATATTTGTGCAACTTGCAACAATGATATTCTAGTAATGAACTTTTGATTGTTTATTAGGTAGCTCATAAGCCTTTTTTGGGTTGGTGTTTTCCTTATTAGTAGAATGTTCATAGTCCAATGTTATTAGACATGAAGTTGTATATATAAAAACCAAGGAAGCACAAAAAAGAACAAAAGTTTAAAATGAAAATTTTCTCATAGACATTTCTAAAAAAAAATTAAATGATTTTTTTTAAAATTAAGTTATTTGAAGGTTTATTACTATCCACTCAACACCTTGAAAAACATAAAAGAATTTAATGACTATGGATCTTGTTAAAAATTGTCTTTTATATGGCCTAATTTCAAAGCTTGTGTTTAGTTTGGTCATACATGCAACAAATCCCAAAAACTGAACACATACTAAAACTAAAGAAACATAAGAAGCCAAATATGGAACACTTACTTTGCATAGCTTTTGGCATCTTGATGTTCAAAAACCTTCATTTCAAATTCAACAAGAACAAGAGCATGAAACACTCTTCAAATTGCAACACCTTATGAGGCCCCCTTTTCTATTAATTCCCTTGTCCTTGTGCCTTACTCCACATCATTCCCCCTTGAATTCACCAAGTTTTGAAATTGGCCATAGTATTCAATACATCGTATAGATGAATGTTTTTTAATCCTAAAATCTTTTTTTTATTTTTTTATTTGAAGATATTTTGTTACATAGAATAATGATGTTCCCACCTAGCCTTAGAACAATACAAATTGTTTGAAACTTATAATTTGATCTTCAAGTCCTTGCCCAATTCATACCCATTATCAAATTGAAATTAAATTGCATCTACCTTGTCAACACCATGAACATTCAAACATCATAATTGTGTTTCATTTCTCCACATGGTCATGCATGTCCATATGGAATATAACATAGTGAAAAGTTTAAAAATTTCCTTGAACCACTTGGTAAAAATACTTTATTTCAAAATTATACCTTTAAAACTTGATTTTTTTTCAGTGACACAATCATTATTACCCCCACACCACTTCACAATAGTTGATATAAAGGGAATCATGAATATTAAAGGTTAAAAAAATTAACCATCTTTTGTAAAGAGAAAGAAAACATGTGCTTTAGTTCGCATTTGTAAATAAAAGCTTCTTCACCAAAAGGCTATTGCCCCAAGTCAAAGGTGGGCTTTATGCTAATCATTTTAATCAAATTTAAATCAATGTACAACAATAGTGAAGGGGATGGGCGAAGGAAACGTGGGGAAGGGGTTTTAGAGAGGTGATAACTATGTGAATTGACATGTGAAAGGAGTTTGAGATTCAAGTTTACATATATTGGGGATGATGATAGATAATGGTATGGTCAAATTCAAATGGATGTGGATTTGTAAATTTTTTATGTGTGAGGGTGGGACTTGGAATCATGCTTGTAAAAAGGAAGACATGTGGAAGTGGACTCCTCTTCTTTGATCAATAGCGAGGATTAAGAAAAGGTCAACTTAACTATCATTGCTTATTTTATTCTTAAAAATGCACCAAGCTTTCAAAACCTTTTGAACAACATTTTGCATGTGAAAAGGAATGAAATAAAAATGCATTACCCTATTTCAACACAAGAAGTTAAACACATGATGATTTCATCCAAGTTTATTGTAAGTTGGCCTACGTTAGTCATTTTTTTCCATATTTCAAATTTTGCATTATTGGTTAGCATCCCAAGAGGGATTTAGAAATAAATGGTGACATGTTTTAAGACCTTGTCTAAATACTAAAAACACTAGTTTAAAAGCTACTACCAAATTAAAAGTAGAATCCGATTGTGACAAAAAAATTGTAGGAAAAAAAAAAGTTATAAATTTTTTTTTATATTTATATTTATCATTTTAACAAAATTTTGCACCCAAAAAAATGTTGATATAAGTACATTAATTGAAAATGAAAGAGTTGTTGCAATTTTGACAAATAAATAAACTATGGGATGAAAATGTTTCATATTTTAAATTGTGACATGATAAAGAAAATTGAATTACATGGTTGAATGAAAATCAATAATTTATCAATAATCTATATATCATGGGGTTAGTTTGAAATCATGCAAAGAATCCATGCTAAATTTGTTTACAATTAATCTTGGATTTATTTTTCAACACTAATTTTCATGACATGGCAATGTTTTTTGTGTGGAATTTTTTTGCACTATGTTGAGAAAAAAAATGGAAATTATATGGATTTATTTTGCTGCAATTTCCCTTTTTAAAAGAAAAAATGTCAAAATTTTGAAATTAGTTTTTGCCACATTTTGATTAAGCTTTTAGTTTAGGGGGAAATTTATTTCCAGCTTTTTAATAATTGGAAATTTTCTGAAAAAAATCACTAATTAATGTTAAATTTTCGTTGTGATGCTCTTGGTGATGTTCCATCAAAAAATTGAAAAAAACCATTGAACATTAGCATGATATTTTTAAATGATAATTTTAAATTAAACATTTTGGACAAGTTCAAAATGCATCTTGCATGTCCATAATTCTAATTCTAAGTGTGCAAGGCTTATACAAATGGGCCAAAGGGGGGCATACGTCTTCACATTAAAATTATATTTTGAGAAGCATCCAAAGTTTCAATTATTTAAAAAAATTTAGTGTGATGGGCCCATCAAAATGGCTTATTGGAAAAGGAAAAGGAAAAACTTAAGGAAAATCGAAGGGGACATGGTGGGAATCCACAAATAAGAAAACTATGTTCACATATGTGCCCTCTTGAATGCATGTTCAACCATCTCATTGGATACATGCAAATTTTATTCCCAAAATTGGATGTCAACATTTTTGGGTTTAAGTAGATTAGCAAGCAACAAATCAATAATGAAAATCATGCGAATTAAGTTTGTTCATTCATAAGTTCGTGCATTTTACACAAAAATATCATGTGTTTAAAATATGTTTGACACACAAATAAATGTGTTGATGGATGAAATATGAACTTATGAATGAACGAATGTCACATGAATTTCACATTTTAAAAAAAATTAATGTGTCAAATATGTTTTCAATGCATGATATCAATGCATGAAATATACAAATTATGAATGAACAAATTTTGCATGATTTCCATTACTATGTCATGAGATGTTAAGTTTGTGATGTAAAGACCACTTTAAACAAGGGTGCAAGGCCCAAAAGCCCAAGGACCAATTTGAAGCAAATTGAACCTTGAATTGGACCTTTTTTCACATTAATTTTTTTCTTCCCTAAGGTATTATGAATGTGTTTAAAGGTAGGATGTTCAATTTGAGGGAGTGATATAAAAGAATGTATGATTAATATGTGAGAGGATTAGGATTAAGTTTTTTTTCTCTCCTTTTTAAATATTTCATTATTATTATTATTTATTTTTTTTTTACCTTTATTACACATAATGGATTAATGTAAGCACAAGATATTGTTGGCTCTTGTTTTTACTATGGCCATGCATAAAATGATTGCACAAGTGGTTGCATTGCATCGAGTAACTATTGGATGACATTGAAATATGATGAGTGCAATGTAATTTTTCATGGAGTTTGTAAATGCAAATCCCATTCCATTCGTGAAAATTGGCATTTCAACCTTACACTTTTTGCAACACCTTCTGATTCACCTCCATTTTGTCCACTTGGAAAGGCTGAAAATGCACTCCAACTTTTAGCAACCACCTTGTGAAGATTCACAAAAATAGGCATGTCCATTCTAAAATTGATCAAAAATGGGAGAGTTGGTGCACTTTCAACAATGTCTTCAATCCATAACATGTCTCCCATTCTTAAAGAATTTGAACAACAAAGGTAAAACTAAACAATGGAAAAGAGTAGAAAACAAAGAAATGAACAACCTTAAACCTTAGCTTACAATTGATTTTCCAAACCATGAGGTCTTTTGTAAGCTTTTTTTTTTGTCAAGACTAATTGATTTTCCCTCCAAAATGATGCCATGTATGTTAGATCACAATTTGATTTGTCTTTATCTTGGACCCTCATCTAAAGACCGTTGAACCAATTTAAAGTTGTTGACCAATACGAATGCTTGATTTCATTGGACCTTGATCCTTGGACCCTTATCTAAAGTGGCCATAATATCCCTTCCTAAGAGGATGCGTACCTATTATGATTAAACTTGGAAAGGATGTATGTCCTTGTAATTGATTAGAGATTCAAATTGATTTTGCATTGTCAAGTATATATAGTTCACAAACACCTATCACTTTGTTTTCCCATTTTTTCAATATGGTAGATTTTGACTTGGGATGAAAATAACCCATAAGAAAATCACATGTTTAATCTATATTATATTACAACTAGTGATGTTTGTCTATCCACATGTTTGAATCATTCAAACTTGCCTACTTCCATTCACCTACCCACCTTCTCATATAAAAAGGTTTTGTGTACTAATAATTCAACTTCTCCCAATCAACATGCATTTAATGAAACATGAATGTTAGTTTAATGTTTCTCACAAACACAAATAAATGCATTATGAAACACTAAACAATTACCACAAATAACATGATTTGAGGATAAATATTTCAAAGAATCTTATTTTTTTAAAAAAAATTCCTTAACAATCACAAGTGAAAAAATAATATATTTTCAATAATGCTTCACCCAATAACATTTAACTTCAAAAATTGTTCAAAATATTTGATTAAGTCAAGATTGAAAACAAGTTGAGAATGTGCACATTAAAAAATGCATGCAAGAAAAAACAATTGCACACAATTTATACATCAAACCAAAAATTCACACAAAGTATACATGAAGCACAAACTCCAACCAAAAAACTCAAAAGTAAAAAGAAAAAAGAAAAGTTGTCAAACTACTCCTGTTATAACAGCTCCTGTTAAGTCATTTCCTCCCAACAAGAAAAAAGAAAAAGAAAAACTTTTCAGTTTAAATATTGGCAATCCCCTTCCAAGTTCTTATCCAATTATATATATAACTAATCAAGTTCTCATCAATGCTTAAATTTTATTATATAACTTTTGACTCAATTTTTTCTTGAAAAATCTAAGCTCATTATTTGTGGGTATGACCAAAATCCTTTGTTGGAGGCTATTAATTGATACTAGATAGCCGAACAAATGGAAATCAAAACATGTACCCTAACATTCCAACCCAAAAAAATGAACATAATTTAATACAATCCAATGACATTCTACATAACCAAAAAAAAAAATGTTCAAAAAAAACACTTTGAAGTGAGTCACAATTGAAACCAAGTTAAGAATTTGCACAAAAAAAGAAGAAAAAAAAAGGAAAAGTCATGCAAACTTTGACCCTTGGGGGATGTACCTAATTGCTCCTTTGTTTTTATGTTTTTTTTGCCCTTCCTTTTAATGCTATGATTGTTTTTCTTTTCTTTTCAAGCCCCAAAAAAAAAGGAAAAAAGAAGAAGAAGAAGAGATAAAAGAAAGTGGAAGTCATTCAAAGTAGGTACTAGGTAGGTAAGTAGGTAGGTACTAGGTAGGTAGGTTCAAAGTAGGTACTAGTGTTAGATATCCCAGCTGAACTCATTTCCTACCAACAAGCGAAAAAAAGGGAAAAAAAAATCAGATTTTCAAAAATTTCTTATTGACCAATCCCCTTCCAAGTTTTGCGTGTCCAGCCAATTGGGAACGATTCCCGCCAACCTTCACAAGTCCACGAAAGCCAAGGACTTTTATGTCGGCAGGGAAAACGAAGAAATTAACACGAAGATTGCGCAAAGCTATGCGCATTTCCAGCTTCCATCGCGTGGCAAATAGATGCTTCCTAATCCACTGAGAGAGATGTAGAAACTGGATTCGCGCACATCACTCCTTGAATTGCTGGTGCATCCCGTGTCGTAGCTTTTCTAGTATTCTTACTTGCTCGGGGGGATCGTTTTTTTAAATTGAAAAAAAAAAAATCTTTTTGGTTGTGTTTGTGTTTTTTAATAAATTCTTGGGCTTGTTTTGCCCCTTCGAAAGTCCTCCGTTTTTTGTTCCCTTGAAGACTAGTGTTTTGATTCCCACTTCATCAGTAATGTTTTTTTTTTTGGTGTTGAAGAATGCGGAGTTACGGGAGCGCTAAGGTATTAGTTTTCTGATCCGGAAATACTCTCAGGATTGTTTCTCTCAGATTCTATCAACGAAGTGGCGACGAGTTCGTTTTTTGTTCATGTGAGTTTTTCGCTCCATCTGTGTGTGTGTGTTTCTTATGGAATTGAGTGATGGCTTGCATTTGTTATGATCTCGTTGCATTTTGAGCTGGTGCTGGTGCATTTGGCTATTTCGTCAGTAGTCAAACTACGTTGTGAAGTATGCCAGGGGTACATACATATCCCTGTGAGTAGCGAAAGCCGACATCTTTGTTATCTCTCGAGGACTAGGGTTTTGGTTTTGGCTCCCCTGTGAGGAGCTCAGAAGTCTGGCCCAACATTGAGTGTTATGTAGATACAACCTTCGCGATTAGGTCACCGTGGATTGTTCCAGGAACCAGTGTTAAATACTTTTAGGGAAATTACATAAAATTTCAGTTTCCAGATTCTAAAGTATCCCAAACTTCAGACCCTGGAAGCTGTTTTCTCCATGTTTCTAATTTCTGCGGTTCAATTTTGGGATGTAACTCTTTTTAATGGACCAAGGATGCAGCAAGTTTGAGCACTTTTTTTCTTTTACTTTCGAAGTGTGCAGGCACCAAGGTTGAGAGAGTGAGTGGAAGGGCCAGAGACTTTGAAAATCGAATGAAGAAGGTTTGAGGGACAGCAAAGAAGCTGTGACACCAATGTATTCTCCAGTCTGGGCCTCCACAATGTTCCCAGCACAACGACACCAGAAGTCCAAGGGGTTCAAGGTGAAGCATGTGGTGCAGATTGCCATGATCACTGTGGTGTTGACATGGATAATCTACCAACTTAACCATGCACAGAGACCTGCTCACTTATCATATGATGAGGATCAAGTTGGTGGACTTCAGAATTCCAGGACAGAGGTCCTGTTTGGTCGGAAGGGGTTGAAACCAGATCTGCAAGTGGCAAAGGAGGAGCAGGAGCGGGAACAAGAAGTGGAGAGGGATGAGCCAGCAGAAGAAGAAAAAGATGAAGTAAATGCATTTGATGCTGCTGAAGGTATGGCATACCTCACCAGGAACTAGTTCTCCTTGCATATTTTCTAGGAGGAGGTTTGAAGGGTGTAGGTTGCCAAGGACCATATCCTGGGGCCCTGCTATGCATCTTTTTTGGCCTTGCACAATGAATGCTTGACAAAAACATGGTTTGCTGAGTTCATGCTCATGCCTTTCATGTACATGAAAGTCAGCCTTTTTTCTGCAAGTAGTTGCGCTTCCTGGCACAATTTCTTCTGATTCACAGATGCAAGAGAGCTGGGAGTTGCTGTATCTCTGATAATACAGGTTTGCTAATGTAGGGACTGGGGAGGAGTCAGTAAGGGATGATGTGGACTTTGTGGAGCACACAGCAAAGGATGGTGCTGATCTTCAGGATGAGGAGGAAGACCAAGATGTAGAAGTTGAAACTCATGAGAAATCCCATGACCAAGATGCCAGTGATCTAGGTCTTCCTGACTTCTCTTGCATTTCTGTTGCCTGCAATTCAATTATGTGGAACCATGTGCGCCTTCCAGTATATGAGCTCTAAAGTACACTGCAGATACATTCCAGCAGAAAGGGAGTTTTACAGACCAGTCAATGTCTGTTCTTGTCTAGAATGACCCTTTTCATTTGCAAGAGAAAGGAGTTGATTTGGCCACTGCAGGTTGCATGTATATGGTTTTGACCTTCTTTCTGTGTTTGTGGCTACAGACCAGCAACAAGAGGATGCAGATCTGCAACAAGATGTTGGGACAGACTTTACGGATCTCAAGAATGAAGAAGAGAGGAACAATCAGGAGAAGGCTGGACAGGATTCTGGAGATGAGGACATAGAATTCAACAATGGCTCAAGAGGTGGGACTACAACTGAGCAGCCTGCAGAAAAGATTGAGACAAAATCAACAGATTCCACGATGAATCTGTCTACTGTGGTGGATAGGGAGGAGAAACCAAAAGAAAATCAGGTTTCTTATGTGGAAGAGGCAGGAAACACTACTATTCTGAGGACAAACGACTCTGAGTCTATGGTGGAGAATAAGTGGGAGGGCTCCACAACTTCCAACAAAGAACAGGGAAGCAGTCAGGAGTTGGGCAAACAACCAGAAACAGACAACAGGAATTTGGAGTCTGAAGGGATGCAAGTGGAAGAGAAGCTGGGTCAGGATTCTGATAAAAGTAATGACCAAACCTCAAAAGATGTGATTCTGCCAGGGGAGAGTCACTCACAGGAGATGACTGAGTTGAGAACAGGTGAGGATAGCTCTCAAGAGCAGGGGAATCATGAGCCCAAGAAGGAAACTGAAACTGAGAATGTAGGGGATGGTTCTCAGGGAAGAAAGGAGGAGTACCAGATGAGTGATGGGCATAAAGAAGGAACAAAGGACAGTAATGAGAATGAGTCCCAGCAACAGGCAGAATCTCTTAATTCAGAGAATGTTCAAACCAGCAAAGAGGAGGAAGACAAGCGTGATGAGTTCACAAGGCAACGGATGGAGAGAGAGAAACTTATTCAGGGTTTCTCAAAAGAAAAGGATGAAATAGGCAATGTTGATGCTGATTCACAACTAAGTTCAAAGGATGGAGGTACTCAGGCCTCTCAAGGGACAAAGGAGGAGAAGGAGGAGAGTACATCAGAAGAACAGAAAGGTGAGGAAAAAGGTGACAGAAGTCCTCAAGAAAATCAATCATCTACCACTGCAGATGGCAGTGCTGGTGCTGAGGTGAAGGACTCCCATGAAACAGATATTGGAGAGGCCAGGGATGGTTCTGACTGGACCTCCAGCCAGAAAGCAGAAGTGCAGGAAACTCAAGAGTCTACTGCAAAGTTGCAAGTTGTGTCCCAATCAGAGGATTCTCAAAACAACCAAGACAGTGGAAGGGATGGTGAATTGATCAAACCTGAAGGGCAGGTTACCATGGAAGGTGCAAATATTGCAGCTAGTACAGTATAACTATCCCATCAGTTCTACGACAGTTAGCTGATGTTCTGTAGGATACGATCTGGCACTGAATACAAGCAATGCACAGGTTGGATGGTGGATGGTGGCATTATTTCTTCTATCTGGATGCTTGAGGTTTCTTGCAATTAAACGTTCTTTTGTTGGAGTGCAGATACTCAACAGGAGTCTGTGCGCTTGTCGATTGATCCAACAGTACAGGAACTTACAGACAACAAACATCAGGAGACTAAAGAGGAGGTAAGTACAGTTGGTGACGGTTCTGTAGGAGGCTCTAGTGGTGTGTAAATTAAATCATTAGTTCAATATTTTCCTTGGGCCAGACTTCTACAATCGGAAAGCGAATGCTGCTGTGTTGGGAGAATCCCTGTAAGGCTGTGGTACTGCTATCCCACCTGCCATGGGGACTTACTGCTCTACTTGATGAATCCAACTCATGAAAGGAAGGTTAACTGTGGCCTTTAGTATTGCTATCCTGCCCCTCCTTGTGGGCTTACAGTTTCCTGCTCTAGTCCAGGAATCCAATTCCTGAAGGGAAGGCTGACTGCAACAGCTCCCTCCATAGAACCGGGTGGCTGTTTTTGGGTGCATCTGGAGAGTTAAGTTATTGATGTTGAAATAACTCTCAAGCTTGTCAGCAATCCAATCACCATGTGCACTTGTAGCTTCCACTGTATTTATGCAGTTTTCCAAATCTTCTTTGGTAAAATACATTGCTGAATGGTTTATTTGTGTTGGTCTTGATGACCTTGTATACATAGATTACATAAGAGCCATTTGTTGAGATCCCTTAGTGTTCACTGGTTGCATGGCTTATCACTCAGTGTATCAGACAAAGCACATGTAAATTGCTCCACCTTTACTGATATTCGGTGTTTAGTAACCCCCAACAAAGGGGTATAGCTTCTACCTCTAGACTGCCAAGGCATTCTAGCAAATCATAAAGCATAGTTTTAACTTTTAACCCAGCTCTTAAATTTTCAAAAACCTTCATAAATTTTGAAAAATGATTATTGAACATGCTTTGTAAAATAATAAATTATTTTAAACAAAGAAAAGCTGTTTCTTAGTAGTGGGTCTAATACATCTGCTAGCAATTTGTAAATGAAATACCTTCAAGAACAAGTTTTAACATGGCCCACAAGTTTGTTGATTAAGGAACAGATAGTTTTTTCACATTTTATTAATGCAGATTTGATAACACAGAACTATGCATGAAGAGCGGATGGCAACAATCAACTTATTCAGTTGCTGTCATAAATTTTTGGATGTAATTTTACATATTATATTGAAATTCATTATTACCATGAAGCCTATGGAATGCTGAATAATATAACATGTGGATTCATGATATGATTTATAATCTATATTAGGCATCACAAATAACATGCAACAACCAACTCCAACATAGTTCATAAAACATATCTATTGGTTATCGTATAATCAATTGCAAAAAAGTATTTCATAAGTAGTCATGTAACTTAATTTGTTTTTCATGGACAAGTTTATGCATGAGCATTCATTTTTCATTCATGATGGATGAACTTCATCAACGTTACCAAGTTCATTGTTCATGGATGAAGTCAATCCATAATTACCTAATTTTTGTCCAATGAATGAAATTCATCAACCATTATCCAATTTTCATCTATGAATTTGATTCAATACAATCCACTTTTTCATCCATAATAAATATTTAAGAAAATGCTTAAGAAATTTTTGAGCACCCAAATATTTGACAAATGTCCCCAAAATCTAAATAACTATCACCGAGTTACTTGTAAAATTCTTGGCATACTTGATTATTTTCCAACTTCTTTTTTGGGTTTTCTTAAATACAAGGAATTATGTTAAACCCTAAACCCTAAACCCAAAAAATAGGTTTAGGGTTTGACAGTGACAATTTTAAAACATGGGTTGCATGATATTGTATTCAAACAACCACTACACGTGAAATTATGCCACTAGTGACTTTACCTTAGCACCACAAACTCAATTTATACTTTATATTTCTTTTTGTTGAGAGCTTGAACTTTCATGGCATGGACCTTGCTTTAGGTGAATCTTTTGAAAAACACGTTGGATAGGTTGGACAACCCACAATTTTTGTTGGGTTAATAATGGTGGTGTAACTCATAGAGAGCCCATCTTAGGAAGATAGGAGTGGTGGGGCCAAAGGATTGAAAATTGTTCTTTGAGGGTCTTCTAAAGGTCTCAATTCAAGTATAACCCATATTAGAAGACCTCTACATTTGGAATGTCTTTCATTGTTTTTTTTTTTCACACTATTTTTTGAAAAAAAAGGTTTCCCCATCTTTTGGTCTTCCCAAACCAGTGAAATCATGAAAAGAACATTAAAAAATCAAGTGTTTAGATTATTAATAAGGATTTGTTCAAGCTTTGATATCTTTTTTAAATCACATTTGGTGAATTCAGCTTTTTTTCCTTATCCTCATTCATTAGTTTTGTTTTAAATTTTCATATAGATATCATGGTGACAAGGATAGGTGGCACATACTTCCTTGGCAAATGGCATGGATATAACAAACTTAAAAAAATTTAGGATATTATTAGTAGTAAGTCTTTTGAATTTAGAAGCAAGTGTGTAATAGTTAATAACATTACATTATGCCAAACATGGTATTCACGACTTGCTCATTTTTATTATTAACATCCAAACCTATCATGTAATTGTATGTGACATGTAAAATGTTTCATAATAATTATCGTAGTGACTACATGATTATAGTCGTTTGTTTCATTGGTCATGTTTACAATGTGAGATGCAATTAATGACAATCAATTTTTCTAAATGAATGAATTGTGAGTGATTTTTCATTCACCTAGCCCATCACATATCACAATAATTATAATTTTTTTAAAATATTGGTATTAGATTAATCAAATTGGTATTACCAAAGAAGTGAATTTGACAAAATTCTTGGGGAAACCATATACAAAATGCAACAATTGGTTGGCAAAGAATATTTTAATCATTTTAAAGACAATAAATAATTGGGGGGGATTTTGATTGTTGTCAAGTCTATATTTGTTTACCCTATAAATTACCTAGAGGTCATCTTTCCCATTTTGTAATCTTATTTCAAGCTCATTCCTAAGCTTTTCTCTCACATGCATGGTATGAAGTTGTTTTTTAATAAAAAATTCTTTGCATAATTTGTTTCACAATAGAATGTTTTCTCACAAAATGGAGAGTTTTTTCAATCACAACAATGGAGTTAGAGTTATCTTTGGGTGACATTTTCTCAACCTCATTTTTTGCATGGTTCTTCTTTGGTTCCCACAAAATTTGAGTGCAATTCAATTTGTTGTTCCTACTTTTCAATATTCAACACTTAAGGGTACCTTCTAGTGATGCCTATTTGGAGAAGGTGGCACAAATAAGTTAGAAGTTAATTTGGCCAAAAAGAAAAGAGGACGATTAGCCAAGGAGAAAGCCAAGGTGGCATAAAAAAAAGAATGCAAAAAAAATGTGACCCATTTGCCAAACAATGGCCAGGAGCATGAGGAGGAGGAGGAGGAGAAAGAAGGCCCCATTAAGTGGTGAGATTATGAATTTAAACTCTAATTATGACTCAAAATGAAATGGAGGATGAATGTGAAGAAACAAGGTATCAAAATGTTGATGAGAAAAAAAAAATCACAAATCCAATTAGTTGCTCCCCCATTGTGCCTTTTGCTTATGGTGTGATTTGACTGGTATTACAACTTTCATTCACAAAACAAGGGTGAATAGGATAGAAATGAAAATTTGAGTATTTAAGAAAACCCCTTTCATAATCTGTAAAAGCTTTTACTTAAAAAGTAGGTTGTAGCCCACTTTGCATTTTAGTGGTCTTTAACTCATATGTCTTTTTAATTTTCTTCTACTCCTTAGCAATTCAAACTTTAGAGAATCATTAGCCATGTGTTGTTCCTATTGTTGTATATGTGTAACCCATAGAGCTTATGATAAGGATCAACATGGGAGGCGTACTTTGGCTTGAAGAGATGTGTGGAAATTTGAAGCTTCAGGTAAACAAAGTGATTGTGTGGTGCTTTTGAATGCTAATGGAGTTTTTGAATGTGATTTTAAATTGGAATGCATTTTTGAAGCAATCCAAAATTCATTTTTGGTTTTCTTTTTCTAATTGTGATGGTTGAAGCTTCCACCACACATGGTTAAATTATAACATAAGTTTGAAATATTTCATGTTGAATGTAAAAATGATAAGAGAGCCAATCAAAATTTCAAGATATGAGTGTCAATATTTTGACAAAATGGACTTGTGGAATTACATTTGGGCAAGTGTGACTAATCAAATGCCAACCTTGATTATGAAAGGAAATGATAACCAAGGCAACTAAAAATCAATTCAATTTTCACATGTTAATTTTGCTCCACCAAATGGAACAAAACGAAGGGTGAAAAAAAATTCAATACTAATTTGAAAGGTTTCTAGAAAGAATGGCAAAGAATTTTACAAACTCAAAATTGTTACATTTCAAAAGACCACAACTTTATTAAATACATGGATGTAGACATGGTTGTATTATTATCGAAAATGTAAAATTATTCACTCATACGTTTAGATTCACTATTGGGATATAAGAAGGCTAGGGTATTGTCATTTCTAATTGTGTAGTGCTATAGTGATTTTGCAATAGCCTCATGTGTTTGAATTGTTTTTCTCAATGAATCTCCATCTTTCTCATTTTCTTTAATCAAACATGCAATTTATCTATTAATCTCTTGTGTATGAGATGTCTTTTGTGATATGATAGATTTTACTTCTCATTTCAAGTGAACAATAATGCATTATAAATTGTGAAGTATGTATTTTATTTAAGGTTTACGTTGTTTAAGGTTTAAGAAGAACTTACTACAATCTCCTTTTGGCACTTTGCAATTTGCTTTGCATCTTCATATTTTCTGCACTTTAGTTGAGGTTTGTAAAAAAAAAAATTATAACATTTGGTGGGGTGCTTCATCCCGTTCTTTAATAAACTTGTTGGGTTTTTTTTTTTTTTTTTTTGACTTTTTTTGCACCAAAGTTTCAATTTCTTTTTTTAAATTTTTATTACATTTTTAAGTTTCAATTAAAATATCCTTTATTTTTTTTTCATTTTTTACTATCA
>Ga0116231_10000862_pt1 | contig 58100 bp, 55 predicted proteins | sample S1TSphgellanicum_2_FD_89695 | JGI IMG/M metagenome (GOLD analysis project Ga0116231, IMG submission 89695) | Host-associated microbial communities from peat moss isolated from Minnesota, USA - S1T2_Fd - Sphagnum magellanicum MG | ecosystem: Host-associated > Plants > Peat moss > Unclassified...
CCCCATCATTTTTTTTTCTCCCCCCCCCCCCGGTAAATAACACCGGAGGAAAAGAAAGGGGTGGTAGGTATTCTTTCCGGACACTACTTGGGGTTTACCCTACCTACACGGTTAATTTTTAAAAAGCAGAATCTGTGAACAAAATTATTGCTTGTTGGATGATATTCTTCCACTTGGTGATGATGGATGAACAAATTATGGCTTCATCAACTTAGTTTGAAAGGACCAGATTTTCCAGTCGAAGTGGACAAAAGGACTATTTGACCATGTAGTTTAGTATTAAGGAAATAATAATAATAGGGCCTTAAATACCATTTTGGAAGGGTACCTATTTTAGTCCCACTTTGAAGTTTCGACTATGGAATGGTCAAGCCCGTCCCATTTCTATGTGAGTCGCTTAAGGTGAAGCTCGGCTATGCACCCCAACATAATTAATTAGTTCATGGGTGCGCTCACACTTAAGGTGAAGCCGAGTGATGCACTCAACATAATTAATTAGTTCATGGGTGTGTGCTCACACTTAGGGTGAAGCCGGACAACACACCCCAACATAATTAATTAATTCATAGGTGCGCTCATGCTAAGGGCGAAGCTAAATGACACACCCAACATAATGAATTAGTTCATGGGTGCATTCACACTTTTTTTTTTCCCCATTTTTCTTTTTTTTTGGGGGGGAAGGGGCCATGTTGATTGGCCCCATCACCAAAAAAAATAAAAAAATAAAAAAATTGGAACATTGGACACTCCCCAATAGAAGCACCTCTTTGAACCACCCCAATTGCAAAATAGAAACAAATGTGTTCCCCATGGCCCACCCTTTTCAGTTTATATACATGAGAGTTGAATTTTGGGCAAACCATGTGGAAGAAAAGGGAGGTGCTATTGGGAACTACTTGGGGAACCCTTTGGGAACTTCATGGGAACATGATTGGAACAAGGGGGGAAAAATTTTTAAAAGCAAAAATCAATTTCCCCAAACTAGACCCCTCAAGAGTCCATGTTGAGTCTTCCATTTACAAAGTCTATTTGTTAATTATAGCCTCCTTAAAATGTAAACAAGCAAGGACTTTTAATAGTGGATCCCACAAACCTAGTTTAAAGCAAAAGCTCATGTTACTTAAATATAAGTCAAAATGGAATCTAGGGTTTGGGGACTTGGGCCATGGATGGTGAGTTTTAATGGGGCTAACTTGCTCATTAACAATGCTTTACTTACAAAGTGTTACATCTATGTAGTAGGTATTGGGTAGGTAGTGGTGAGTTAAATTGCTTGTAGATATGAATTTTCTAAAAAATACCCAATTTTTTTGGGTGCAAATTTTTCCAAAATTAGAAAATGAAATTTTTTGTCACAATATTTCCTTTTTTTTTAAATCCACAAATTTCTATTTTTTAAAATTTGTCACATTTGGATTCTAATTTTAGTTTGGTAGCATTTTTGAACTAGTTGATTTTACTACTTAGACAAGTTCTAAGAACCTAACATCATTTAATGCTAAGTCCTTCTTTGAATGCTAGCCAATGATGCAACATCAAAAAATTGAATATATATATATCACTAGATCGAAACCTTAATGAAATTTTACAAATTTTGCTAGGGAGAATGTAGCAACATTAGTTATGCATTTCAAAACTTTCCATAGGAAATCTTGAATTGTATTTCCAAGAATCTACAAGCCCACATTTTCTCTCTAGCAATGTTTTAAATACAATGCATGGACTTTGGAGTTTATTAAAGTTATGCATAAAGTCCAACAAACTAGGCATCAAAACATCAACCAAAATGCCCAAGGTGGCATGCAAATTTAACACATGAGATGTAAACTTGTTTTTGTGTTGTAAACAAGTTTGGTTTCAAGTTGGATTCGTTTATGGATAGCATGTTCATTCTTGAGCTTTGCAAGAGCTCCAAGTACATTCTAACTCATTAAGAAATGTTGCAACATCTCTCCAAGGAACTTTCTTTCTAATGAAAAGAGAAATTGTTCTTGCAAAGTTTATGTTGCTTACACAAAGCCTTGGATTTTTCAACAAGCGAGGAAAGGTTTTTGGTAAGATCTTTTTTTTCAAGTTTTTCTCTTTCTTTGTTCATTTTTTCAATGAAGACTTGGCCAATTTGTTGGAGTAAGAGAGAACCTTATTGATTTCACCATAGTTTTCTATTTTTGTCCCTTATGTGGGTGGCTTTTAAGGGTTCAAAATTCAACATGAACATGAGATGGCAAAGGAAAAGTTAAGACATGATTTTTTGAAGATAATTTTATTATGCACAAATTGAAAAAAACTCATTACATATTTTTCTAGAATTTATGTAATTGTAAATTGACATCCAACATATGGTTCGTCTATTTAAATCATTGAAAAATTAGATATGAAAACATGATTATGAAAGCCTGAAAGGTCATTTCTTCTTAAGGGAAATGAACGGGGCATGTCAAATAATGCATAAAACACTAAGGGTTATTTCAACTTTGTGGGAAAATAATTTAGTGTGTGAACAATCATGAAATTTTCTTGTTTAATAGTCCAAAATTTCCCACATCTTTATTAATCAATCTTTTGTTCTACTTAACATGATTCTAAGTTTTTAAAGTAGAATTAGTGGTAATATTTAATTTCATTTTAAAGACATAAATTTATCCTTTATATTTCATTTCATACCCTATACTTAACTAACTAGAACCCTTAACAACCTTGTTTATATTTTTATTTTTATTTCAAGACATGTGTGATTATCCTTTATCCTTAATTTCACATCTTGTACCAAAATTGGTCAAATACCCTAGACAACTTAATTCCATGTCCTAAATTGTATGCCACATATATCTTAAGCATGTGACCATGGCCATCATATCCATACCTTGGGAAATTTTGCCTTTTTTTTTTGGAGTCCATTTTTTATAAAATTAGATTGTATTTAAATTTATTGTCGAGGCATCAAATTATCTTTTATCTTTGATTTCATACCTCATACCTTCACCAATCATATATCTTAAACAACATTGTTTATCTAACATTAATTTCAATGCATGAAATTATATTTTACGCCTAATTTCATGCCTTGGACCTAATCAATAATATGTTTTACACAACCTCATTCCATATCCTAACTCATATATCATATATCTTATATATATATTTGACCATGATCTTGAACAAAAAATTTATCAAAAATAAAAATCAAAGAAATTAAAAAATGATAAAATCCCCATAATAGCTCAAAGCTTAAAGGACTAATGAACAACAATATAATGGCAATCCATGTGAAAAAAATTTAAATCTCATGATTGATTTTGTTAATATTTTTTTGGGGATATTCACCTATGTGTGGATACTTAAAACACGACCCCTTGGCAAAAACTAGTAAATTAAGTGTGTATCACCATTTTTGGCTACAAAACCAAAATAGTTGGATAAGTGCTAATAATACAAAAAAAAAAAATCATGTTGATCCAACTCCCTTTGAATTCGACTATTAGAACTTCCACCAATAATATGGTTATTAGAATTCTACAATCACCTTGTGTTGGATTGGTTTTGAAGTTTAACAATTAGTTAATTTGATAAAATTTTGTTCTTGTATATAAATATAATTCATCTTTTTTTCTAGATTAACTATGATGCCATTACAACATGATTTTTTTTAATATGAACAAATTAAAATATGGATAAACCACAACATGCACAAATTTGATTTTAAACTTATATATATCATATATCGAACATTTAATCCTCGATAAAAAAATAATAATTAACTTTACATGATACTCCACACTTCACCAAAAACATGGACCTACGACTACATCTAAATAACTAAATTTGTGGTCATATATATGTGACATAGATGACTATGACTCCATAATCAATCAAGACCAATTATTTTTACCACAACATATATGACTACAGGGACATGTGAGATGACTATAAAGTTTGGAGATGGGTTTGTTTGCATTAATTTGTCCAAATTTTGAACAAACCTAACATGTTAAACTATTTTTTTGATTTTGATTTTATAAAGAGGGTCAATATTACATGTCCTTGAGCTATAGTTTTTATATTTTTATATTTAAATGTGCTTGGAGTTTTCAAAAAATCGTTCATTTTTGTAATTATAAACTCTCATTTTTTTAATTTAATTTATTTCAATCAATTGGTGTTAATATGATTAATTCTCAAAATACTTTAGCCATTTGGTTTCAATCATGATTACACATGAATAACCTTAATCAACATGTAGTCCCAATGATGACTAAAAGAGGGTGTTTAGTTGAAGTTTTAACATATGGTCAATATGAATGCTAAATTAAAAATATTTTACAATGTGTATGATCTACAAAATTCATTCCCATGGGAACATACATTACACACATAAGTGTTTATGAAATTTACATATCAACATGGCAATCATTAATTATAAGCCCTAATTGAACCACATGTAGATCATAATTAATGTATCATATCTAACCTTGATAACCAATCCAAAAACAGTTTTTGTGTAAAAATACTAGTGAAATTACATTGTTTCATTTCATCTTCCCTGTTAACTTACATGTTTGCATATGTATTGCAGAAATATGATACATATTTTCATGTGGTATTTATGTTATTGTTTATGCAATCCATATAACATTAAAATTCCAACCTCAATATTCAAAATATATGAAGTTACAAGTGATTGTGCATACTAGGGAATATTTATCATATCAATTTCCCATACCATACCCAAAAAAACTAATTTAAATTGTAATCAAATTAAAAATCATTTCCCATTGATCTTTCATTTAACATTACTTTGCTAACCTTCCAAAAAATAAAGATAAAATTTTAATATCTAAATTTTCATGCAATTAAAATACAAAACTTGTGTAAAACTTTTAAATAATACAAGTAAATTACCTTGAATAGAATCAAGAAAATACCCAAATTCAATATATATATGAAATGTATGGCATGAAGTTTTAGTAATATATAAGATTAAATCTCATTTCATTTTATTGCCCTTGAATTTTGTGAAATCCATATTACATTTCAATTGGTTTTTTTCAAAGACTTGAAAGGCATGAGTCATTAATAATGGAACAATATTTAAATCACATTTAATTTCAATGATAATATTATTTGCTAGTAACAAAGTAGTTGACATATTAATTATTTGTGTCTTCCAATGGTTTCATTCATTAAATTATGTATCAATATCTTCATGACCCAAGGGTTAATATTTGAATATGTGTATGTGTAATAGAATATGTGTGTGATGATTAAAAGCTCAAAGGTTTAAGGTTGAATAATTAATGGCAAGAAAAAAGATTAAGGTCTAGTATCTGCAATTACAAAAGATCACATGCTTGTGACATATATTACAATGAGTATTGGAATAAAGGTCCAAGGTCAACTTGTATTGAAAGGGGTGACTTTACTAAAGGTTTAATTTGCTTAGGCCAATGGCACAAAGGCCCATCACAAATGTTTTAGGCCAAAAATTAGGAATAATCTTTACACAAAAAAATAAAATCATAGGTTCCTACTAATTAAACACGAATGTCATGCATTCCAAATACATGTTAACCATGTATAAATGGGATGAAGCACTTGCAATAAAATCAAGTATCTTACTTATATGTGTGTTAATGGGAAAAAATTGTCCTATGTTAGTTAAAACACCATGGGTGTTAGGAAACAGTGGTATTGTCATTGGATGGTAATTATCATTAGATGGCAAAATAATCTCAAAAGAATTTTAAAGTGAAAGTGTTTTGTGATGGTAGTACCATCAATATATCGAACTACCTTCTTAGGACAAAATAATCAGAAGTTAATTATGGGAGGAATTTTAATAAAATTAAAATTAATTATTAAAAATAATATCTTAGTCTAGTTCACTTAGAAGGGCATCCTACTAACTATTTAATCACTAGTAGTAAATATCTTACTTACGATTTTCTATTTATTAGGGGGTGAAGCCATCTAGGTTAATTAATCTAAATGAATAAGGGATGGAAGGATTTTGTTTAATTAGGATGTTTGGAAGGGATTAGAATAAAGAGATCTAGAAAGATAAGAAAATATTGGAAGGTAAGGAGTCAACCTTTGTGTGGTGAATATGCGTTAACCTAATTTTTCAGTATATAGTGACTAATTAAAACCAATTGGTAATTAGTGAAGCACTATAACCCCAAAACTATTTTAGTTTTTGGATAACAAGTTTTAAGCTAACCAATTTGTTATATGAACTCGTAACCGATTTGTTGTAGTAACTAGTGTTAACGTAATAGGTTGATTTAAACTTGTGATTTATAAGTTTGTTACTTTGATTTTGAAGTTTATATTGGCTAGTGATTGTTTAAGTTGAAACAACATTAGGAGTTGGTATAAATAGGAAGACTTATAGTTATATCAAGAAACATTTTGATTTTTGTAACTCTTGGAGAGTTTTTGAATTCTAAACCAATTTACTTTTATTATCTTTGAAGCTTTTCATTTTTGTTTTCTTTGGAATGCCAAATATAGAATAGTTTTGTTCTTGACAAATAAACAAGAGACTTCAATGCTTCTTGTGTTTTAATATTTTAGATTTGGATAAATAAACCATACATGTTAATATTTTCAATAAACTATAATTGGAAAATGGAAGAGAGCATGTACAATTAAAGGGAATATAAAACACCTTTAACAAAATGTTTATTGGGTTATTTATTTATCCTTTGAGGAGAAGGATTGTGCATATCATTCGTTTCTACGATTTTAAATTGGATGTGGTTAGGAGAGTTCTTTAAGGGAAAAAGTGTGTGTGTGTGTGTGTGCGTGTGAGGGGAAAAAAAGAACATGGAAAAATATTATACTTGGTGTTATGTAATGAAAAATAGTTGAAGGTTATCAAGTGCATTATTTCTTCTTGTTTGTATTGACCTCTAAGAAGGTAGGAAAAATAGTTTTTTCTTAGTTGATATAGATTATTAGTTTCTTAGTTTGGTTCTTATTTCTTTTACAATGAAACCACTTCTTGTACTTGCTACTAGAGTATGAAGGTAGATTTGTTGCACAAGGATAATTGCCACTAGAAGGTAGTAACAAGAAGGTAGTTATTGTGTTGAGGTTTGTAGAAGGTAAAAAACTATTAAAAATAGTAGGTAGCAACTACAAAGGGTTTGCAAGTGTTATAGACTATAGGAAGTAGTTATAAAAGGTCTATATATGGTAGCTTGTAACTATAGGTGGTTTATAGGCACACTCGTTCTTCTTTTAAGTTTATTGAAAAAAGTTGTTGTTGTAGGACAATAGCCCCAACATGATGGTAGGCAAATAGGAAAAAAGTCCTACTTTCATGTCTTTTCATCTTTTTCTTATTCCTTTATTTATTTGGCAACCTTTTCCCTTTACGGTAACTAGGTTGCTGAATTCCACAATTTAACAACCTAACCTAGCCAAATATCTATTAACCTAACTTACTACTAGCTATTAATTAACCTAGCCTATTAACTAACCTATCCTATGTGGCACCTGGGCTTAAACCACCTAAGCCATGTGGCACTTAGTTATAAACTTATACAAACATAAACCATGCCATATGGCACATAAACCATGCCTTGACCATGACCTTGACCATGCCACCTGGCAATTAATTTAAACTAACTTAGATTTAAACCAAATTAGACTAAAAATAGCTTATGTGGCATGTATAGGTTATGCATGTGGCTAAGGCATGTGGCAATTAAGCCATAACCACATAGGTCACAATATGGCACCTAGGCCTAATCCTAGGAGACATGGCATTAAAGCTAAGTTTACACCTAAGTCATGTGGTATATATATATACATCATAAATTAGGTTATTTATGAAATCACCTGATCACTTTAAACAGGCATGACTTGTAACATAATTAAAAAAAAACAAAACATTCTTGCAAAGTTGATATGAAGTTGTGATAAAAAGGGAAAAGATAGTCACACCAAAGTTGGGCACAAGTTGCAAATTTGTGCATAACATTATATCCAAAGTTCCAAACTTGTGCACAATGTTTCATCCAACACTAATCTTGGATTACCAAAGTAATCAAACTATTGACTTGTTATGATGCCATGTCACTTGGGAAACATGAGATTTGATGATGTCATAATGCCAAGTTGACCTTTCAACTAAATTCCAACTTAGAAGTAACTTGATGCTAATAATACTTTGGAGACCTTGCCCCTCAATCAAAGATTATTTTCAACTTTCCACAAATTGGTAGGTAGGTGGATTTATTTGGCAATCAATATTAAATAATTTCAATATAAAAAACTCCTAGTTGTAACTTAATTGAAAATGACATGTAGTCAAAAAAAAATTGTTAAAAAATGGGGGTTTTCTTCTACTACCACCATTAGAAGAAAAACCCCATTTTGTGATTTCAATTTGTGGTTAAAAATTAATCACAAATCATTTTAACAACTAGATTTTTCATTAATTGCATAAGTTTAGATATACTCAACATTAATCACAAATATTGATTCAACATGACATCATCAAAATGCACATGGATGAAATATATGGTCAACCAAATATTCTTTCATTATTTGATTGTGTATAATTACTTATAACAAGTTATCACAATTTGTGACTACATTAAGGAACAATTACATTATCACGTGGCATAATTTTAAATTTTCAAAAAATAAGAATAATAAATCTTCCATGTGGGTTCTAATAACTTATCATGTGGGACTTAGGTTAACCTTAGGCCTAGGGCACACGGCACCCAAGTTGAACTTAAGCCACATGGCACCTAGGGCAGCCTTAGGCCATATGGCAACCATGTTAGACCTAAGTCATAATGAAAATCTTTATATAGGTTAGAAAATTGAAATGGAAGACAAACAACATGGGATAAACATTTTAGTTACAACCTAGCTACAACCTAATTACAACCTAGGCATAACTATTATTTACTACCAATTATTTAACTATTTACCTACATAATTATTATCGAGTTAGCTACCTAATTAACCTATTACCCATCAATCTAACTTATTACCTATTAATTAACTTAACCTGCTGTTTAATGTAACCTATGTGGCACTTAAATTAAGCCCACATATGCCACATGACATGTAATTTAAGCCTTGGCTAAACTTTGGTTAAACATTTGTTCAACTCAAATTTCATTAAACTTTGGCAAAACAAAAATTTGGTTAATTAAACCTTGGTTAAACTTTGACAAGTTAAAAATAATTTAAACCTTTGCTAAATTTTAACAAAACAAAAACTTAACTAAACCTTTGCTAAACTTTGGGAAAACTAAAATTTGTTTAAATTGTAGTTAATATCTAACACTAATATTGGGGTTTTCATAACCATCTCCTTTTGATAGATGTTGGTATAATTTTGAATGGAAACATAATATATCAACATTAAATACAATCACAATATATCTTAATAATACCTAAACATAGTTTTAATAAAAATTTGATATACATGTTGTTAATAAATTCAATATACCTTTAATAACTTAAATACACATATAATAAACCTTATAACCTTAATTAATTTTTAATAATAAACCTTATAAATATATTTAATATAATCAAAATATGCCTTGAAAATTTGTTAAATATAATCTTAATACATTCATCAAAATATACCTTTAACATATTCATAAGAGAACCCAGACAAATTATTTGTAATTACATTTTTGTTATTAATATAACTAATAGGATTTAATAACCTATTTGTGAATGAAATACATTTACGTTTACATGGAAGGATGAAACTTCAAATAGCCGTAATGCAATTGTAGCATAATTTTAGCATAGTCAACTAATTTTCAGAGGTGGTTAATAGTTGGAGAAAAAGATACAAATGGCACATAATTACATGTAGTTGCAAATTGACTACTTTCAAAATATAAGATATATTATAATGCACAATAGCAAGTAACCTAATAACCATGTACCATCTTCCTAAATAAGTAATTATGTGTAAGGTAAAGGTCTAGGACGAAGGCATTATTAAAACAAAGGACACACCCAAGGTGGGGATTGAAGCCTGAAGGTGATTCAACATTTTAGTAATGTTTTAGTCCAAGGGTTTTCACCTAACATTAAGCAATGTGTAAATTTTAAAAACCTTATTTTCTCATTTTTTTCATTAAGGAATTTCTTTATCCATGGTGATTTTATTTTTAAATTGATTAAAATCTCATCCCAATAAAAGAAGGGGTTTTTTTGCTTGGCAAATTTTTGCAAAATTGGTAACTTAAGGAAATATTGGGAAATATTAATTCTTGAAGTGTAAATTTGAAAAAAATGCCAAATTCTCAGAAAATAATCAATTTTGTTATGTGATAAAATTTCCAATTTTTTTGAATTTTGAGTTTTTAAATTGTAAATTTGAAAATTTTGACAAAATTTTGGAAAAATTCACCAATAAATTGAAACCACAAATTTGAAAAACCACCATTGAATAGGAGTAATCTTTTACAATTTGCACTACAAGTTATTTAAAAAAATTATCAACATGGATGGAATGGAATAAATTCACAATTATGCTTTAGTCTTGAAAAATGTAGAATTTTGGAAAGAGTACAACAAAACAATGAAACTTACCTATCATTTTGTTCAATGAAAAAACTTTGTCACTGAGTTTTTTTTTTTTTGGGAATATGAAAACAAGACATGTTTTTTTTTATAAAAAACACGAAATATTCTATGAAGTTTCAACTTTCATTCATCAAATGCAAAAAGGGATATGAACCATAATTAAACAAATGTTACAAGCTCTTGAAAGAATGTGCAAGAAATAAACTTCATTGCTAAAGATACATCTAGGTATTCCCATTCTTGCTCTAGCTTTTTTAGTTCACAAAATTGCTTGGAAAAATTAAACCCAATAAAAATGAAAATATTAATTAAAAAATCTAGTACCAAAATATTTACCAAAAAAATATGCTATCAATATAAATTTATTATGTGAAAAAAAAAACACAATATATGAACAATGAATGAAGATTAATTTAAATGTTTTTGAATATGATGTTCAAAATATTACATACACTACATACATTTTCTACACAAGTATCACAATGAGAATGGTCATAGAGTCATGCAATATAGGCAACACATTAACAAGTTGTAGTTTTGAAACCCTAAGCAAAAAAATAAATTAGACATTGAAAATTAAATCATTTAAGAACAATATTTCAAGTAAGAAAGATTTTAAAATCTCAACTAGGAATTGATGTATCAAAAAATCAATAGAAAAATGAAGATAATAATCAAATGAACTAAATAAATTGCATCATCAATCATGATGTGAACATTGTTGAATGTGGTTGGATGACTTAAGGTAAACGACTGAAGTTCATCAAAATTGAAATAACCTAAATTTAACAAACATCAAACACTTAACCAACATCTAATGGTAATCTAATGGAATGATTATGTTGGATATTATTACTTTACGCATAAATGCACTTTAAGGTATAATTTGACGATTGGAAAGGCTTTATTTGTTGACATATTTTTTTCCAACTCCACCATTGGATTTCATGGATTAAACAAAGTTGAAATCCACCTTGGATAGTTGTGTTGGTGCCTTTTTAAGACATGATTTGTTGTTTCATTGATGATTGGTTGAACATCCATTGTAGTTTTGGAAAATCAAATGTTGGATGGATGTGTGGGAGGTTTTTTTGAAATGCATTGTTGGATTGATGATAAATGGCAAAAAATATATTCAATGTTGATTGACTATGGTTCACCAATAGCGAATTAAATGAAATTTGTTGGTTAAATGCATGTTTGAAAATTTTCCACATCCATTTTGGTTTGGGTCATCCATTGGATTAAAAATGGAAAATATTTCACATTGATAGTTTAAATGCAAATGATGCATGGTGCAATATTGCATTATTTGAATTGAAATTTTAGGTGAAATTAGATCTACTATTATATTGAATTGATTGAATGGTTAAAAACATTGAATATTATTTATAGAAGTAATTGTTTCTAGCACTAAACATTTCATTTGCATTGTGAAGAAGCTTTGTGTGGTTGCAATGGAAATATGCTTCGTTGTTTTGCTTGCTTTCATTATTTTATTTTTAATTTTTTTGTTGTCTTGTAGTTGAAATTTTCATATGTTTTAGCAATTGGTTGTTTTGTATTTTTTTCAATGTGAACATAATCTATAGGGTTCTTTAGTGTTTTTTTTAATATTCATTGTGATATTTGCAAATTGATTGCATGACATTTTGCTATGGCTTGTCAATTTCTTCCATTGTTGATGTTATCAACACATATTGGGTTTTAATTGTTTTGTATGTTTTATTTTTTCCTCTTGTTGATGTTTTAAACTTGTATCACATGCAAATCAATCATGGTGTTCTCACATGAAAATCATTGGTTGTGATGATACTCACCACTAATTTTGTTATTTTTTAGTTTTTATTTGCTTTTTAATTGGTTTGTTTTGTTTTATGTTGATCTTTGGATATTTTTGAAAATAACATCATTCACATTTCTTATTTACAACTTTTAGTTTTTGGTATGCCGTTGCAACTCAATGTTTTTTTGGTAGAGGTAGATTTAAAAATATTTCCACATATGGTGCGAAATTGGAAAAACCATTTAATGTGGAAGAACTTGCTAAAGGTTCATTACTCAATGTTTGTTTTAAGAATATTGATATTGTTGAGTTAAAGAATATGATAGTTGATGGGCATAAGAGTAATCAACATTTAGAAGTATGGGTTGCATCGAATGTGTTCAATGCGTGAAGATGATACACAAAACTATATACATTTATGTCAATTCACAATTTTCATGAATCAAACTTTATTTGTTTGAAATTTTACTTTTTGAATTCATGTTGTAAGTGGTGAAAACGAATAAGATTTAAGTATTTTTGTACTTGTAGTTTTTAAATTTGGGGTGTGATTGAATTGAGGAATGTTATTGATTCCAACTTTTTTTGTTTAATCTAATGAGTTTGGTATATATTCGAAATAACTTGGTCTTTTGTTTTTTTCAAAGATAATCTACATTTGTTAACATTGTATTGTGTGTTGCATATTGTTTTGTTAATTAATGTTTGTTTGATTTTGTTTGTAAGTTTTTATTTCTACAACTATTTTGGTTGGCTTTTTTGGTGTGTTGGCTTTTGATGTTTATAGGTGTATTGTTTTTGTAATTATCTTTATAATTTTGTTTTATAGTCCAAAGGTATCAATAGGGGCTATCAAAGAATTGGAAACTTGATGTTAGCCATTGTCGTGCCAAAGATCATCGCATTGTAGTGAACTATTACATCCATGGTGGTGTTGAGACATATAATGTCAATACAACACAACTTCAATGGTTAAAACGAAGACCTTCTCCTTTTTTTATGTATCAAACACAAAGTTTGACTTAAGTGAACAAGTTTGGTTCAACAAAACACATGTTGGCAAGAACACACTTTGTTTTCTAAATAAATGACTCACATAAAGACATCTCTATCCTCAAAGGTAAAATAATAACAAATAAAATTGGTCATAAAATTGCAATAATGAAGATGACAAAGGCATTAGTTCCCATGGAATATGGGATAAAAGTCACAAAGGTCATCAAGACCCAAAAAACTACACAAAATAAGATATCATTTCCATTTTTTGATTTTACTTTTGATGATTTTAAAGCTTCATCGATATTTGGCAATTATTTGTAAATATGAACCAACGTATCAAAACATTTACATTAGAGTTATGTAGTGCATAATTTTGGGTTAAATTAAGGGGGGTCGCACCTTCATTTATGGAAGAACACGAATTGTTGGAAAAGTTTAAAATATCATGTTTGGTTGCTTGTTTATTTTATTTGAGTTTGTTCTTTAGGGTTTTTTGTGTTCGTATGTTGATTATTTATTTGCGAGACTCAAACATTACAACTCATTTGATTATGGTTGTTAACAATGTTATGGACAACATGGAGTTCTAGCTAATTTATTTTTAGGACTAGATAAGAATAATGTTTGGAATGCCACCGCTTTTTATTTTTGAAGTTTTTATCAATGTTGTATCGTTGTTAATTTTGAAAGGAATATTTGGTTTTGGTTTTTAGTTTTTGAACGTTGTTTCAATAATGGTGAAAAAGTTGAAGGTATTTTGGAATTCTTTTGTTTTTGAAAGTTTTCTCTTCCAAGTTCATTTGAGTTGTAATAATGTTATTTTGAATGTAGTGTTTAAATCTTGCATATCTTTGATTAGTGGTTGATTATCCCACAAATAAAGAAAACCAAAAACCATATGAACATGGAAAGTTTGTTGAAACATTAGTAAACACAATTGTGACCCAGTTGCTAACAAAATTGATTGAAAACCAAGATATTGAATTTTGAAACTTTAATGAAAAGTTAATCAATTGTGAGAAATTTGATGCTTGGGCATGACAAAATGCGAGTTGTAATGACTAATGCAAATGGGAATATATTCCAAAATTTAACTGACTATAACATTACAATTGGTGATCAAATTCTATTGCTAGTCTACAACATAATATGCAAGGTTTTGTAAAGGAGTGATCATCATTCATTTTTCAATTAGTTTTGCACTATTTTCATGCATTATTTTCGTTACATTTAGTGTTGTATTATATTTTGACATTGACATAATTTTTTCATAGTTAACACTCTGAATGATCAATATATATTTTTAATTGTTTTTTTGATACATAGTTTTAATATATTATATATCATGCATAATGGTTGAAATATGCAATTTTTGTTTTTTGATTTGAATGAAAATTCTTGTCATGAGATGAAGAGGTTAATGTCCTTATGTGAGAGAGGCTTTTTTGGAAATACTTATATTGGCCATGTGTGTGATTGGTAGATAAGCTTTATGTAAATTTTTGAATTCTTTTTTGTTCCTCGAGATTGTAAAATATCAATTGTTTATTTGCATTTTTGTTTTGTAAGTTTAATTTGTTTATTTCATTGCATTTAGAGATTAATATTTTACAAATAAATTTTGTGGTCATGAAACTTTGGCAAAAATTTCCTATTTTTTGGCAATTATTTTCGAATTTACAACAAATAAAGAAAATTTCTAAAATTTTCCATTTTTGTTTAGTAGACACACAATGTAAAAAGTTGCCAAATAAAAGAAAAATGACTATTGGTATAGACAAGACATTTGCAGTGTAACAATTTTCAAATTCTTATTTTTAAAATACATTTTACATACGGTGGCTAATTAATGGATTATTTCAACTAAAATGTGGGAATTTTTTTTGGGTTTAGAGATTATTTTTAAGAATAAAAGAAATTAAAAAAAGGTAATTGCAAATTGAAAATTCCCCCATATAATTGAACATCTCACCTAAGAACAAAATATCCTAACTAAGAATGAAAACCCTTTTGTAATGGTTGGAGGAAAATTCCATTTTATTAAACCCACAAAATAATATTAGAAATTTCCATTTAGTGCTTTATGTGTGGTAGCAATGTATAAAACATCAATATAATATTGTGAAATACATTACAATCCATCCATGGACATTCCATTTGCTCCATATGAAAGACATGGTGTGCATGTAGCCAATCCCAAGAGGTGTGCCCATGTCTTGGTTACATGTGGAACAAAAACATACTTAAAAAACCATAGAAGAATCATGGAACATGATAACATGTCATGGGAACATAGACCATGCCAAAGCAAGTCATAACAATATGGCAACATGTACCATATGTAGGAAGTCATCTCAACATGGAAACATGGACCATGCCAAAACAAGTCATAACAATATGGCAACATGTACCATGTGTAGGAAGTCATCTGAACATGGAAACATGGAAACATGGACCATGCCAAAGCAAGTCATAACAATATGGCAACATGTACCATATGTAGGAAGTCATTTCAACATGGAAACATGGACCATGCCAAAGCAAGTCATAACAATATGGCAACATGTACCATGTGTAGGAAGTCATTTCAACATGGACACATGGAAACATGGACCACATTGTAGGAAGTCATATGAACATGGGAACATAGACCATGCCAAAGGAAGTCATTAGAATATGGCAACATGGACCATGCATAGGAAGCCATTAGAGCATGAAAACATAGGTTCATAAGAACATGGACCATGTGTAGGAAATTGTTAGAGCATGTGAACATGGACCAGACATAGGAAGTTGTTAGAGCATGAAAACATGGACCATGCATATGAAGTCATTAGAGCATGGGAACATGAACCATATATAGGAAGTATTTAGAGCATGGGAACATGGACCAGAAGACATAGGAAGTTGTTAGAGTATGAGAACATGGACCGTGAGTAGGAAGTCATTAGAGCATGGGAACATGAACCGTGTGTAAAGGAAGTCTTTAGAGCATGGGGAGCATGGACCATGTGTAAGAAGTCATAGACTATTGTGGGAACATGGGGATATGGAATGTGGACCATGCGGACAAAAACGTTAGAGCATGGGAACATGGGAACTTGGACTATGAAGTAGAAAGACATGGGAGCATCGGAACATGAACTATGAATTAGGAAGTCATGGAAGCATGGACTATGAATTAGGAAGTCATGGGAGCATGGGAACATGGACTTGAAGTAGAAAGTCATGGGAACATAAGAACATGGGCTATGAAGTAGGAAGTCATGGGAACATGGGAACATGGACATGCAGCAGGAAGTCATTGGAACATGGACATGCAGCAGGCAGTCATGGGAACATGGGAACATGGACCATGCAGTAGGAAGTCATGGGACCATGGGAACATAGGAACATGGATCATGCAGCAGGAAGTCATGGGAACATGGGAACATGGACCATGCAGTAGGAAGTCATGGGACCATGGGAACATAGGAACATGGACTATGAAGTAGGAAGTCATGGGAACATGGGAGCATGGGCTATGAATAGGAAATCATGGGAGGATGGGAACATGGGAACATGCGTAGGAAGAAGATGGGAACACAGACCCTTCAAAGGGAAGACGGGGAGACGTGGGTTGAGAGCGGGGTCGCTGTTGGTGCGGTGTCGTTGCGCAGCGCAAAGTGGGGGCGGGGGTGGGAATGCAACAAGCGATCGCAGGGCGATGTCCAATGAAGGTGAGCAGAGAGTTACAGAATCCCAAGGGGCCTAATGCTTCCTTTTGTTGTCTTCGTCGTCTTCCTTCACTCGCTACGTTTCTGTTCCGCTTTTGTCTCGTCCGATTTGGTTTCCAGTTGCGAATTTGCGGGGCGGGAGCGGGAGGGTTGTCGCCTTTGGAACCCTTTCCGTCTATGATTTGTTTGCATGCGTGTGCGTGTTACTACGATCGCCGTTTTCCTACAGGACCTACAGGAACAACGCAGAGGCTGGCTTGCAGGGAGTTAAAAAAATTGTTATAGGAGTTGAATAGTCGTGCTTGCTTCGTTTTCGTATCGTGGAATGAGATACTTGTGGCTCTTTGTTTGTTTTTCTCTTTCTCTCTGTTAGGGTTACGATGTCATAGCGAAGTTTTTTCTTCTTGTCTCTCTTAAATTTTGGGTTTCTCTGCATGTTTTATGGTTGTGTGAGTTTTGGATCTAATGGCATGCAAAAACTTGCGAGCTTCTGGACAGGGGTTTCCGATGCCGTGTCTTGTTTTTTTGGTTTTTTTTAAAGGTGTGCATGTTCGGAGCTCCACAATGGTTTCAGGCATCAGCATTCAGCCAATGTGATCTGTATCACCATTAGGAAGTTCGTTGTGGTTCTGTGATGTCTATACAAGTTGCTTCCCTTGCTATCTTTTTTTTTTCCCTGCTGATGTGGGGTTTGGTAACAAGGCTCTTCTTTCCTTTGTGAGTACGTGCTTTGTACCAGGGATTTTCTGTAGTGTCACAGATGTCTGGTCGCTTTGGCTTGATTCCTGTTGCTCACAAGTGGTAGGGTTGATGTGGGAACAAACATTGATATGGGGGAATATGACATATGACCTTGAGAACCCTGCAGTCTCCGGTCTGGAAGCAGTCTAGGGTTTCATGGTGGGATTTAGCCAAAAGGTTTGTCTGATGTGCAATACTGTATTTTTTGTAATATTTTTGATTTGATGTCATTGCAGTCAAGACCTGGCCTAACATGGGAGTGAAAGCCACACCCCAGTCTGCAGGGGCAGCGGGGGATACAGCTATTATTGCAACACCTTATCAGCATGAGCAGATGGTCAGACAGGTTGCAACTCCACCCAGCAAAGTGCTGGAAAAAGCAACCTCATCACGTCGGAAAATGATGGAGAAGAGTGTGCTTGATGACATAATGGGGGACCCCGATGACTTTCAAGATCTTGCTGATTCTGATGCCATTTCTGAAAGTGATTGTGGAAGATGGGAAGATGCAGTTAGAGCGGCGTAAGTAAAAGCGGAGCCTCTGCAATTGCTGCCGATTCTACTCCTGTAGATCACTTGTCTAAACTGATTGTGGTCCTTGACATTGGTTTATTGATTGAATGTGTCAAACATGATCTTCTTTAGGTTATGATCATGTTTGCTGAGCTCCCATGTTGCTCCTGTCATTTGGAGATGAGTTTTGTACTGCACATTTGTGTGGAGCTCAGCGCTGTATAGTTAGATTACCTACTTCTTGAACTTTCAGGCTGTTCAATGGGACTACACTCTCATTTTGCAAACTTTTGTAAGTTATGTGGTTGATTTCTGATTCTTAACTAGGACACGGTTGCTTCAGTCAAGACTATGGACTTAAGAATGTACTCATATCTTGTGTGGCAGTGAGGAAGGCTGCACATGTCAGATACAAGAGGGATTGTTGATTGGAAATGTAATTTGTTAGTTGCCTGCATGTGAGGTGCAGTAATGTTTATGTGGAGGAAAATTTAGAGTGTACAGGAGTGCATCCATAGTTAGCATATACTTTTCCTTAATGAAGGGAGAGACCATTTTGTAATACACTACTTTGGTGTTTTTCTTTCTGTGGTGTTTATCTTTTGTTCGCATTGAACTTTTGAGTTGTGGTACTCTCAGTTCTTGGCTAGAGTGAACAAATTGCAAGATTACATTTGAAGTCCTTGGCACCGTGGTCCAATTTGCAGAATCATAGTGCAAGCAGTACTTTTAGCTAGATCTTTTGCTGAACTGTAATGAGGGGTTGCAGTGTCTTAGTTGTTATAAGGATTGCATAAGTCTTAGTAGAGAAAACCATGGTTTGCAGTGTTATGTTTAGCTGCTGGAGCAAACCCTTTTACTATCACTGTTCTTTGTGGTTGGTTTGATCCAGTGTTGAACTTAAGTCTGTCTTGTATTGAACCACCTGCAGTAGCAAGAGGGCAGGGTCAAATCTAGAACTGACAGCAGTTTTGAGAGATGGAGACTGCATTTTCATCTGAGTTGGGCTGTTTTAAGTGTCAGATCAGGACTTACTTCGGGCATTGCTTTTACATAGTGTCTGTGTAAAGGATCTCAAGATCATTTTTTCTAGCTACATCCTCCCTGTGTCTTGAATATTCCCCAGGGTTTTTTCGTCCAGCATATTGATTCTCTTCCAGGATGTCTTGCTCCTGCATTTCTTTGTCCTAGTCTCTGAATTCTACCAGGCTAGTATTTAGGAGGAATGCCTGAAGTAATCTGCAAGTTCTGGTGAGTGTTTTAATTGGCCTCCTTTTACTTCTTAGTTTCATGTGTAATTTTTCATTTGGGCCCTGCAGTCTTGAGGATGAAGCAGCAGTTGGAGGAGCACAGCAAGAAACTACCGAACCTGAGGTATGTTATGTGCTGTTGGTCTTAAAGAGCGTCTTCTCCCTACCTGTAGCCCTGAGCTTGCCTTTTCCATACATTTCTGCACTTTTTCATATTTGATTCATCAAATATGGAATCTTCTGACATTCGGGGGGTTGTTTCATCAGGATGTCATGCAATGACCTTCATTTGTATGAAATTAGGGCCATTGTCATTGGCAGTTCTGCCACATTTATTGGCTGGGTAATCCATCTTGGGCTTTCCTTGTGGTGGCCTTCTGGACAGGAGATTAAACCAGAGGTGCCAAGGCATGCTGTCCTGAAGGAAGATTGTCCTGCAGATAGTGCTCTGCCTGATCCTTCTCATCGCCCAAATGCCTCTGAGGATGCAGGTATCTAGGCTTCAAAATAACTTCCAGGATAGAAGGTGACTGGTTGGCTGGTGATGAAAGACTTGATTTGATGTAGCTGAAACAGTCCTTGATGAGTGGCCACTACTGGATTAGTAGTCATTGTCTATGTAGCTTCTGGTTCTCATTTTGGGAAAGAAATGTGTTACAAATGGCCAACTCAAAATCATATGGGCTTAGCCATCTGGTGAAGTAGCAATGGAACAAAGGAACAATGGTTGTTGGAGTTGTCAACTTCTAACAAAGGACATCTCTGAAAATTCTTAGGATATGGGTTCCAGACATAGAAAGGTGATTGTAGACATGTCCTGCAGTTTGTTTTTCTGAAGCAGATGATTTTTTGTTTTGGTCTTCCATTCTTTATGATCCAAAAAGTCACTGCAAACTATGAGGTACTCATGGTCTTGCACTGGAAAATCAATTTTGGAACTCAACTACACAGGTTAAACATTTTATTTGGTAGTTTGTCTTTAGATCTCCAGAACTATCAAAAGCCAACTTTGTGAGTTTGAATTGCATGTCTTGATGAACATTGATGGCAGATAGGTTTTGGTGTTTGGTTTTGCAGGAAGCTTTCTGCAGAGTTCAGAAGCCCAACTACAGAATAACGTGAAGGTGGGAAAGAGCAGACAAAATGGTAATGTGGGGACAATGAGCAAAGCTGCAAAGCAACAAAAAGTTTATCACACCAAATATTTCATCATAAAGAGCCTCAATCACCACAATCTAGCCAAGTCCATTGAGAAGGGGATCTGGGCTACACAAGCCATGAATGAGCCTGTTCTAAATGAAGCTTTTGAGGTGAGCACCAGACTTGATCTTCTATTTGGTTGTTGCATATGGTATGTTTTGTCCTCGGAACTGCATGCAGTTGCTTTTCAATTACAGCTTACAAGGGCACAGTTGTGTCCTGTGGAATTTTTTCTCTGCAGACCTGCGAGAGAGTTGTCCTAGTGTTCAGTGTAAACATGAGCAGCCACTTTCAAGGATATGCGCGCATGGCATCTCCAATTGGTCGACGGAGGGCCAATATCTGGAGTGAGGCCAATGAAGGGGCCAATCCTTGGGGTGGGACTTTCCGAGTGGAATGGTTGTGTCTCTATGATTTGCCATTCCAAAAGACAGTTCATTTGAAGAATCCCTTGAACTCCTTCAAGCCTGTGAAAATCAGCAGAGATTGCCAGGTAAGAGTTTGACTGTACTGGAGGTGCAATCCTCTCTCTATCATCAAGTTGTGGACTGAAATATGTTGCTCATGTTGCAGGAACTCACAAAAGAAATTGGTGAGGCGCTATGTGCTCTCATTGATGAGGGTGCTGATCAAGAAGGTCGTCCAAAACGGTGTGCACCTTGCTAACTATTAATGTACCACAGTACTAGACAATTGTACTTTACCAGTAGTTCCTATAGTTGACTGATTGTAATCTGTATTGTGGATCAGGAAGTTAGGGCCTGATGGTATGGTGACCCAAGTGACTAAGAAAACTCGAGAGTTGACAGGAGAAGGGCTGTATGGACAACGCTTACCACCAGCACCTGCAGCTGGTCCTGGACTGCCTTTGATGTACCATCCTCCATCTATGGCTCCACCAGAAGCTTTTACAAGTGCAAGGCCAATAGTCAGGCCATCTGGGAGCTTCCCAAGTAAGCCCATGCAGACATCTGATCATCCTAGACCTTCAAGGTCAAGATCACCACATCTGGCACCCTCTGAGAAAAGAGCCAGAGAGCTGATCAGAGACAGGGAGAGGGGGTCAGACAAGGAACGCACCCGAAGCAGGAGTAGCAGCAGAAGTGTGGATCTAGCAGCTGAAGAAGACTTGCTCAATATGGTGAGAGTTGTTTGTGTCATTCTGGAAACATTTTGCTTATGGTGTAGTGTTGTCAAAGCCCTGATAAGCATTTATACCTGCTGGTGTTCTTTTTGTCAGCTTGGTTATACATTTATCATAATGAAATTGAATTTCCAATAATACTTGGATGCTGTAAGGTGCTCACAGAAAGCACTGCTGTCGTATTGTCTTAAATATCCTGCCTCATGAGACAGGAACTTGTCAAGAGACCATTAGGAATTTTCCCAACTGACTGGATACAGGAACAGTTCAAGTCTTTGACATCTCTCTTGCTTGTGGTCTTGATATCAGAGCATCTGCTCTGGAATGGATGAATTTACTAACCATCTGCACACTGAGGATATGTGCTTGTGTCTACTGATGGCATATTGCACAAAGATTGGGAATGGCTGTTTTTATGTTGTTTTTGTGATCATGCAGACCTATGAAGAGTATCTACAGCGACATGGCCTTGGACACTGCAATGGCTTCAACCAAGTATGTACTTCCTTTACCTTGTCATTTTTCTGTAGCCAGAAGCACACGCCTATATCTTGCTGGGTTTATAGTTCTCTTAAGTGACACTGGAAATGGGCTTTTGTGAGGGAACAATTCAGGTGGGTTACAATGGTCCAGCTGGAGGCCTTGGTTATGGAGGGTGGACAGGAGGAGGGGGTGGCATGGCCTATTCGCCTGATGATCAGTAAGTCACATTTCACTTGTTCTTTGTTATTATCACCAAGCTCATGTACCATACATGTGCAGAGGAGGAATTAGCTCACATCCAATTGCAGAGGTGACAAACAATCTGTATAGTTAGACTAAGTTGAACCATATTTCTTCAGTCATTTGAACAGAGGATCAAAGTCTCTGTCTCTTTCTACCAGTAGAAGCTGTGGTGATCTTGGTCATTTTGTGGTACAGTTTTTGAATCTTGGTTGATATCTCATCCTGACTCTTCAGAAGAGTAAAGTGCAATGCTCCTTTCTGGCAATTCTAAGACCATGTCATTGGTTTTCTTTGGCCTTAAGTGCTGGTGTTACAGCAGTAAATACTTTCTTGGATTTCAAGGAGTTCATCAGCTGAGTGATTGGCATTCTGTTCAGGATCTTTGACACCCTGACATTTTCACTGAAAAGCTATTATTGTAGGACCATGTAATGCTTAAGAATGCATTGCAAGAAGTTATCAGCATATTGAAGGGAGATTGATCTGGTTACTTTCGTCAGAGCATCAGTTTGAAAGCGTCCCTGAAAATCTGGAAGCTATGAAAGTGGGCTGAATTAAGTAGAGTAACAGTCTGTCAACTCTAGCCACTTGATTTCAATTTAGCTCCTCTTATATCTTTTTTGGCTCATGGAGATTGCAAGCTTGTGATCATGAGAACAAGATAGCTATTGAAACATTTGTTCTCAGATTGTGCCTTTGTGCTTTCTTTTTGCAGATATGCCAAATACCTTGCCAACTGGTATGGAGGACAAGTGCCAAGTGACAGATTGCATGCAATGGAGCATGGCTCCCGAGGCCCTGACCCAGGCTGGCATGGTCAGCTTGTTGATGATGGAATGCGACGTCCATTAAGAGATGTTGAAGGGAATGGGAGTGCAGACTTCTGGAAGCATAATGGATGGGTGTCTCACCTTCATTAGAATTGTAAGTAGCAATCATTCAACAGGAGTTGTAAAGAAGGCATCAGCGTAGGTGTATAAAACAAGTCCTGGGTCATACTTCCGCCATCCCATTGTTTACTCCGTAAAAGGCAGCAGCAAACAGTCTGCTGGGGCGGGGGCAAAGTTTTGGTGCTGTAATCTACTCAGATTGTAAGAATTTGTACTTGGACCCAACAACTGGATTCAGGAATGTTCCACATGATTGTGTTGGAGGTAGGCATACCCTGCATAGTTTTTTCTCTTGCTCCTGAAGACTTCTTTCTTTGCCCCGAATGATTGGCAGGACAAAAGGTTGGATGTCTGCCGTTTTAGGCTCCATTGAAGAGCAACCACTCACCATGACCTGGTAACTACTATTTTTGGCCGTTTAGATTTGCTCAACTTTGATTCATGGCCATGTGAGTTAGCGAAGTTGCTTGATCACACATAGGCGCATGTTTTATATGCCACCAGTCAACGTCGTGTGTGACCAGTGATTCTAATGCTGTTAAGGTTGCATTAGTTTTGATTTATATCTATGTAGTTCAACCTCCCTAGGCTAGTCAGCCAGTGACATCAATTTTGGTCCAGCCAGGTTAATTTTGTTTCAGTGGACCATATGTGCTTCCATACATTCCAGGAGCGATATTTTGAGGATTCTGACCCCTCCCGCAATGCAACCTATCAATAACATGGTAGGTGCTTTTGCAGTGTTGATTAGAAAATGGCTTTGCTTGTATTGTTTGAAGGATCAAGACATGGCCAGGTTTTTGAAGGCGGTTTTCGTACAGTCATGTCTTTGCTTGTATTGTTCAAAAGGACCAAAGATGGTCTGGTTTTCTTTTTGTGCGATGGAACATGGTCTGTGCTTCAAAGCTTTCAACTCAATGTCTGATCTGGGGTTGAGAGTGATGAAAAAACCACTTCCATTATTTCCAACTGACTCTCAGATGCCTTGTGTACCCTGGTTTCCGAAATTATGAATATTCCAAGGCAGAATGAGCCTTCCATTCCGACCAAAGTTATCTATTCTGTCCCAACATAATGTCGGATAACAAAGGTCTTCAAATTTATTATTATTAAAAATTAAATTTATAAAATTAAAATATATAAATAAATAAATATATTAAAAATTAAATATAAATATTTTAAAAAAATCACTAGTTTGTTTCTAGTTACTACTGTCACTCATCTGCCTTTTATCCAAAACGAAAGTGCCAAATAAAAGCCAGTTTTTTCCTCGCCAATTTGGCGAAAACCGCTGACTGCTCGGTACACTCAGTAGTCTGGTATCACTCGATTGGCCCAATCTAGCTCGATGACCGACGCATGCTCAATCGCCGGAAACGGCGAAATTTACTTCCCAGAAATTAATAATCGAGAAATAATATTTAACCAAAAAAATAGAAAAAGAAAAAGAAAAAGAAAACCCCGAGTCTTGCCTGTGCCTCTGGTTGTCGCTCTTCTGCTGCTGCGCTGCTGCTGCCATCGCCATAGCCGGCGCAGTCGAGCTTCCAATTTGTTGCTGTTTTGTTTGCGAAAGGGGAATCGGCAGTGAAAGCTATGGAGGTGGGATCCGTGCTCGCCTACAGTCGTCTCCTTCCTCAAATTCTCAAAACTGGTAATAATAATAATAATAAAATCAATTCTCTCTCTCTCTCTCGCTCTGTGTGTGTGTTGTCCTTTCTTTCATTCTTGCTGGCTCTCTTTCTTTGCCGTTTGTTTCAATTTGTTGTTCCGCGTATTTAGTTCAGATTTTGTACTAGAATTGGAAGTTCAAGCGGCTGTGTTGTGAGCGTTTTACCTATCTATCTTCATATATATATATGTGGGAGAAATTTGAGCACGAGGAGTGTCTATTATGAGTGAGAAAGAGAGAGAAAGAAAGGGAGGCGTGTCTGTCGTTGATGGTAGCGTTGTTTTCATGATGGATTTTTTTCACATTTTGATTGCAATTCTTGTGAGAGTGAATGGATATGTCTGTGTTTGTTTGTTATCTCTCAAGAAGAACACATCGGGTCCTTCTTTCTTTTCAAGTGGAGCTGCTTCCTATTCTTGAAGCACACTCTGAAGTGCTTTTTTGTCTCTCTCACAAGAAGAGTTTTTGTTTTTGTTTGTTTGGTTTTTTTTTTTGGCTTTTGTGTTGCAACAGATACTGGATGGAACAGAAGTCAGCCTACTGTAGGATTGGGAGCTGATATGTGTAGAAGAAGAGGAGGAGGAGGCGGAGGAAATATCCAAGTTGCAATGAAGGTAGCAAGGAGTGCAGCAGGGAGCTTGACAAAGAGTTCATATGCACCAACAGCAGGGAGAGGAATTTTGGGGAGTTTTGTTTCAGCACATTTGTGTAGTAGCAGTAGTAGCCAAATCACACACTGTTCTATAGGCCGATCTCCTTGGATTCTCGGCGTCATCTCCTGGAATGTGGAGTATGGAGCAATGTGTCCTGATCAACCAGGAACATTTTATGGAAGAACGGAAGCAATGGTTTTGTGTAGGGGTCAAAAACCACAGGCTGACAATTTTGGAGTGGAAGATAATTTTAGGGATATAAAGGTTGGGACTTGCAATGAAATTCTATCACTGGAGCATCAAGAGCAGGCAGAGATTCTATCACGCAGCTTTGTGGATGATGCCAAAGTTATAGCCTTGAAGGCTGGGATCTCTGACAACAAGAAAGAAGGGCCTATTACAAGTTCAGTTTTGTCCTGGTGGGAGAAGATCCCTAAGCGCTACATTATTGTTATGCTCTGCTTCTCTGCATTCCTGCTTTGTAATATGGATCGGGTATGTAGTCTCAGTGACTGCTGCACTCTCACCCACTCCTTATTATGCCCGTGATTTTTGCTGTTTCTTAAAAATATCAGTTTTGTCAGCATTGGGATCATAGTGCCGTTCTCAAGCCATTTTGGATATGGTTTGCCTTTCGCAGTTTAGTCACTCATTTGCATCACCTCTCCATCTGTTGAAATCCCCTGGGATGCTGGCCCCTGTCAAAAGAGATGAGGCTGATGTCTATTGGGAATTGCTTGAGGAATGAACTCTACTACACAATGGTTTGGTGTAGGTGAATATGAGCATTGCAATCATGCCCATGTCAGCTGAGTTTCATTGGAGTTCCACTACAGTGGGACTGGTGCAGTCTTCATTTTTCTGGGGATACCTTCTCACCCAGGTTTTGCCCACTTTCTCTCTCTCTCACTTATGATTTCCTCTCATAGTAGGAAATAGCTCATGTCTTCATTTTTCATAAATCTTCCTCTCACTTATTTTACTTGAACACCTTACATTGAATGTATGTGCCTCTGTCTTGTTCGTTCGCATAAGCAGTATTTGCTCTTATAGAGATCCAACATGCAAAGCAGCATTTTTGCTGTATGGATATGCCAAAACAATTTCACCCTCACGTACTACAAACTGTACTCTATTTATCCTTCCAAAGCATCTGAGTCTCTTTCAGGAACAAGTGGAGCTCAGCTTGGTCAGGAACTGATAGTCTGAGTGAACTTCTTTTAATTTTACATCTGGAAGGTGTGTCTTTTGTAAGATGTTGATAGAGAATGGAATTGGACATGAATTCAGAAGTTTTGGTTGCAGATTGCAGGAGGTATATGGGCAGACAGCATTGGGGGAAAGCAAGTGCTGGGCTTTGGAGTGATATGGTGGTCACTTGCTACCATTGCCACCCCAATAGCAGCGCGAATTGGGCTGCCTGCCCTCCTCTTTGTCCGTGCATGTATGGGTGTTGGGGAGGTCAGTAAACTGTCAACGGAGAACTGTTGCTGCCAATATCATTATGTTCAAGTCAAAATTCATGGTTCTGTCTTACAGAATCTGGATGGGGTTTAACAGTGATGTTTGGATGGAACAACAGGGAGTAGCAATGCCAGCAATGAATAATTTGCTATCACGCTGGGTGCCAGTGAGTGAGCGGAGCCGCTCATTAGCTTTGGTGTACAGTGGAATGTACTTAGGATCAGTGACCGGGCTGGCATTCTCCCCGGGTTTGATTCACAAGTTCAACTGGCCCTCAGTCTTTTTCTCATTTGGATCTCTTGGAGCCCTTTGGTTTGCTTTGTGGCAACAATTTGTAAATTTCTGGCCTCCTCTAAGTTTCTTCAGTGTTAATGTAGTTGAAGTTTCATCAGTGGAACTTGCCAATAGAAACTTCTGTTTCTAACCAAAGTTCTTTGTCAATGTGTTGAAGATGCCTTTCTAGTTGGTTCTTTTAGACCTGAAGCCTATGCTGCATCTATATCTTTGCTTGCAATAAAAGATCCACATATGAAACAGGGAACCTAGGAATGGGATTGCTGGAGACTGTTGAAATAGATTGAAAGTAAGGGGAAATCTGCTGTGTCTGATTCAATGATTTGGTGCATAGGCACATAGCTCACCAGCAGAAGACCCCAACATCACAGAAGAGGAAACGAGATTGGTTCTGGGAGGAAGAGAGCCAGAGGCACCTGTTGAGAACATCCCTTGGGGCCTACTTCTATCAAAAGCTCCTGTTTGGGCATTGATAGTCTGCCACTTCTGCCACAACTGGGGCACTTTCATCCTTCTTACATGGATGCCCACATATTACAATCAGGTATCTCTGCCATTGCCTTTCTCTCAGGACTGAATGTTTTTGCAAGCACAGGTAATGCCTTGTAGCTATGGGAACTGTCCTCAATGTGCTCACAAGTTGTGCTCCAAATGGAATTGATAGCCTTGTTTTTGGAAGAAAGTCATGTACAACTTTCTAACTTGAAATGAATGTGACTTTCCATGCAATGCTTTTCAAGCTGGTGTAATGATTCATCAGTCTGTTGGTAGGTCATGTACCTTAAACTACAGGACAAGTATGAAAGAATGCTGAAGTTAAGAAGCTAAAACTAGATTAACCATAATGATCAGTTGAAGGTTAGAATTCTCCAGGGGTTGATCAGATGGGTGGGGTTTTGGCAGGTATTGGGTTTCAATTTGATGGAGTCTGGCATGTTTTCAGTCCTGCCTTGGCTCACCATGGCACTTTCAGCCAATCTGGGGGGTTGGATTGCTGATTCTCTTGTCAGCCGTGGTGTTTCTGTCACTGCTGTGCGCAAGGTGTGCTTTCTATTACATGCTGACTGATTTGCCTAACACTGCTTATCCACACATTAGCCAGAGAATTTCTTTGCATTTGCAGCCGTATGCAATTCTTGTCTCCTCATCCACAACTAGAGCTCTTCAGTCTGTGCTATAAGAATTTTCAATTTTTTGTTTTCAGGTTAAAATTTTAAAAATTTCATTTCGGTGCACAATGTTAGCAATACTGATTTATGCTCTTCTACAAGGTTTGAGGTTCTCTTATGATGTCTTTGTTTTGCATGTGATTCTCTATTCCAGATCATGCAAAGCATTGGATTCTTGGGTCCTGCCTTTTTCCTCACTCAACTCACTCACATTACATCACCTGCCCTTGCTGTCTTGTGCATGATGTGCTCACAGGTACTGTTTTTGTCCCTTTCATAACATAATTCTAAACTTGAACATAGCTTGTTTCTTTTTGGAGTCAAAGGTTGTCCAGCCCCACTACTGTTGGGGCTGACGGCTGGTACAGGTCAAATATATGTGCATTCTGGATTGTATTCTTCTTTGTTTCATTCTCTGTGTATGTTGCTTCATTGTACCATGATACTGTTTTCAGCTACAAAGCATCATAAGTACATTTTTCTACTTTTTTGATTCCAGCCTCATCTGACCTTTTCTGCACTTGCAGGGAACTGATGCTTTTTCACAGTCAGGATTGTACTCTAACCATCAAGATATTGGACCACGATACTCTGTATGTTTTCCTTCCTGCATATTCTATACCTTGACCTCCACATTTGCTCATGCGGTAAAACTTTAGTCTGTGTTTTCCCCTTTTAGTGTGGGGAACTGTTTCAAAAGTTTCCACTGCTATGCAAGCTTACTCAAGCAAATAGATTATTACTTCTCTCTTCTCTCTCAGGGTTAACAACAGCTTGTAAATCTGAACTTTACACTCTAAAACTCCGAGCTCTAAAAGACAAACTGAAGTTGGCTTTTGTTTGTGAGAACAGGGTGTATTGCTAGGTATGTCAAACACAGCAGGTGTGCTTGCTGGTGTGTTTGGAACTGCAGCAACTGGTTATATTTTACAGCATGGTTTGTGTCAATTCCCTATCTTGTTTGTTGGTGTCAGAAATAGTAGAAACCAATGCCATCATAGCCTAATGTTCCCAACCTTGAGAGGTTTTCGTCACATGTATCTTGATGTCATGTTAACATTATCTGAATTGAGAACTTTATTTCTTCCCCATCTGTGTTTCTTTGTTACTTTGCAAAGGTTGTGAGGTCATGCAACCAGGAAAATAGGCAGAGTAGTAATGTTTTCAACGTTTTATGGCAAACTGTTTATGTAGTTGTAGGATCTAATTTCAAGGTTTTGTTGTGCAGGGTCATGGGATGATGTATTCAAGGTGGCTGTCGGCCTTTACCTTTTTGGCACTGTTGTCTGGAATCTCTTCTCTTCAGGTGAAAAGATTTTTGACTAACTACTTTGTTGCTACTTAGTAACCTGTTAATTTTAACATTCAGATCACATTCAGATCACAGGACTCAAGCCAATTTTTTGTGGGAGTAAATGCAATGTAATCTTGGTCCCATTGCACTTAATCACATACAATATTGAGTCTAGCTTGCTCAATGACAACTAGTGGGCCCCTGTATTGGTGGTCCCAGTATATTAAACCTCCTGTAAGGTCACCTACCCAATACTATTCCGGTCAAAGTGGGTTTAACTTCAGAGTTCTTGCAGAATCTCTTGCTAAATTCTATTTAATAATATTAATATTAATTTCAGAGACAAAAAATCACTCTATGTTAAATCACTTTATGCCTACTTCTTAAGAGTGTGAGGGATCTTACACTCTTAAGAAGTGTGTAGGCTTAAGATCTGGCCTACTCTTGAGGAGTAGGTGTAAGAACTAAGAACCCTCCCCCCTCCTACATCTCATGATCTATGTATGTTTAGGTTCATGACAATCTTCACCTTGACCTTTACTGTGGGTAAAGCCTATGGGTGGGGGAGGCAGTTCCAAAATGTGGGGCCAGACTTGGCTACCCCTCTCATCCTAGGCCCCTGATTTTCCCCACCCAGGGGCTTACTCTACACTTCTCCAACCTTCCAAAATCTCTAAAGTAGATGATTTATTCTTCACTGTCTTGAAAGTTTTACAGTTTTTAAAATTCCATGATGTCCATCTCTGCTGAAAGCTTTAAATTGTTTTTTCTGAAGTTCCATAGGCATCTCTGCTGAAAGTTTTACTGTTTTTCTTTCTGAAGTCCCATAGGCATCTCCGCTGAAAGTTTTACTGTTTTTCTAAAGTCCAATGTCCATCTCTGCTGAAAGTTTTTACTGGTTTTGAAAGCCCTATGTTCCATCTCTGCTTTGCTGTGAACAATTGTAGGAATTTCTATTTCTGTAAGTACTACTGTTCCTTGTTTGCCTGACCATCTGACTTGGAGAAGCAATAGTCATCAGGCCCATTTCCATCTCCGCATTGTTGTGATCAATTGGAAGAATTTATATGACTTTTAAGGAGTAATTGTCACCTCAGGAATTCATAACTTGTGCATGTATTTTCTTTGTGAGATTGGACTGTAGGCTTTTGTTTTTAGAGCAGGGCAGACAAGATTGCTGATTTGTTCAAAAACAACATGTGAGTTTTATAAAATATAACACTATACTATTTTTACAAACTCAATGTAAGAAAATTTTAATTTAGAAAGCTCCCTGGAATGGGAGAAGCTGGCAAATACTCACTTAAAATGCTCGCAGCAAAGTGCAGAGGAAAATATGTGCAAAAGAGAGAGAGGTGAGCTCTTTCCTTGTGGTTGAAGAAACTGGCAAAGTTTAGAAACTGGAGTAAAGACAGATGACAGCCCGGAACAAAAGATGTGAAAACAAAATCCCAGAACCTGAGATATGAAAGAAATCGTCTCATTTTTGATGCTCAAAAGTACACCTAGAACATTACAGGGTGACGCCGATTTGCTGCCACCAAATAAAAGCCTGCCTAAGACGTGAAACCTGCCTAAGAAGCTTTCACATCTGTGTGCAAATAGATTTTGGTAAGACTCTGATCAGAAGGATCAGGCCACTCATGCAACATCAAGAAAAGAGATTTTGGTAAGACTCTGATCAGCAGGATCAGGCCACTCGTGCAACAACCAGAAAAGAGATTTTGTTAAGACCCTAATTGGCAGGATCCAACTCTGATGTAACAAGAAGAAGAGATTTTGGTAAGACCCTAATTAGCAGGATCAGAGCTCTGATGTCACAAGAAAAAGAGATTTTGTTAAGACCCTAATTAGCAGGTTCAGACCTCTGATATAATAAGAAGAAGCTAACTAATGTTACCTATTCAGATGTCAAATTCAACAACAAAAAATCAATCAATCAATCAATCAATCTGTTCATGAATGGTGGAATACAAAACGTCCTTCAATTTACACCAACAATGGTGTATACTCATTGATCTCCTTTGCTTTTGAGTAGCGAGTCAGACAATGTGCCTGCAAATTTTCCAAGGCCCAGATTCAAAACCTGATTAATGTATTTTCTTCCACCCCCCATGACAGAGACTGGTTTCAAGAAAGAAACCACAGTGCATTGCCATTACTGAAGATCACCTCAAAGCAAAGTTCCACATGAATTCAGAATTTTTCATGTGCCGGCTGATCTCTTCATAATTAGCTAGGTTTTAAATGTGTGAAATGTACTGACATAGCACAAGCAAATGGGAAAAACTCCTTTCCCTGATAGACATCCCATTCAGAGCAAAGATTGTGTAGGAATTAGGAGAGTTTGTATCATCATGAACCTGTATGAGGAGAGCAAAGTCCAGAGATACTGTTCCTAAGCTTCCTAGCAGCCATGGTGCCTTTCCAGCAAAGTCTTGCCTGCCACAAAAAAAAGAGAGTACTTTGCTCTTTCAAAGAAATGTCTGAATGTAGTTCCACAGAAGATGATGCTTCTGAAGAGGAATGTGTTTCAGTAAAGAGTATCTAAGAGGCACCGATATAATTAAAATCACATGCCATGAAAAAGTACTTTGCTCTTTCAAAGAAAACTCTGAATGTACATACACAAGAACCATGCTTCAGAAGAGGAATGTGTTTTAGTAAAGAGTATTGAAGAGGCACCATAATAAGTAAAATCATATACCATGAATAAGTTCGCATCATGATAGCTGTCCCATAAGTTAGATTGGCCATAATTGCACATGTGACCATGGCCATTGACAGGCCTTCTGCAGATCCCCTTTGATTGTTCTTTACCAGCTGTGAAACACGAGAACCCAAGTATAAAACTGAGGATCCCCACCTGCAGATAAATGTTGAACAGGACAATTGAGAACCTCTTAGATAGCAGTGCAGAAATCACAGCATTTGTGTCAGGCTCACTACAGCTTGCAAAGGTTACAGTACAGGGAGAAGGAGTGCAAAATGGGCATACCCAAGTGCAGTGCCACTGCCCTTCAGCCACCATAATCTTGGATTGTTGCCACAGATGGTCATCAATTTTCTTCCTGCCACTCCTGCAGCTGAGCTCAATCGTTGCTGACTACTCCATCCTAGTTGGTGAGTCACAGTTCCAACACAAAGCAGGCCAGTTACACTCGCCACAGCTGTTGCAGCAAGGCGAACATTCTTCCTACATAGGTGCCAACTGTGAGATGCATGGTCAGTGATGATTGGTGGTCCAGTGGGTGGACCATACTCCAGCCCATACTTCATAACCACCTGACGCAGCTGCCGTCGCACAGCTGCTGAATCTTCTTGGATGGGTACAATTGACTGAATCATGTGACTCTCTGAATTGACTGTCACCTGATTCAGCAGGAGGGGCATCCTCTCTCCTTGTGGCAGCTTCTGTAGAGGGCCTTGCCTGGCTTTTGCTGTTGTAGCTTTCTCTGACCAACCTGTTACATATGTGATGTGATCAATACTTCCATTGGCAAGCTAGGCAGGGATAATAAAATGTGAATCCTCTCTTGAATCTTCAACCTAGCCAAATACAAGAACTCACAGTGTGGCAGTACTTGGTTGTGAAGCTAGAAGTAAAGTGCTTTATTTCATGTGCAAGCCCAACTTCCTGTCTCCATAGAAAGACTCAATCCTCACAACTATGGGAGCAAGAACTCTGGTAAAATCACTCTCAGGAAAAATAATTGAGCCTGTTTTATATAGACATTTGGTGAGTTTGTGTGAAGCTACTGGTGTTGCATAAATGACTTTGAGGTCAGAACTGACCTGCATCAGTGGTACCAAAGCATGGTGAAGTATGTGTGGCACATAATGCATCAGGCTTCAGTCCATCATCATCTATCACTGTGCTAAACTCATCCCCCTTCTCCATCCTGGGCATCTGATAATACATGTACTGTCCACACACACCAATTCAAATGTCACACATTCTGTTCTGTTCTTGCAGGAACACAATCTGTTCAATTGATCCACTACAGAGGAGAATTGATGAGAATTCACGAAGGGCAAACCAGGTCTTCCAAATGCTGGCACACAGTGAACCAAGGCAACTAACTTCAGCTTAAGGCACATGCATTAGGTTGAGAATCATCAAAAGCCGTTTTGAAATAGGGGTTTGAAACATTATGCATAGCAACCAAAATACCTGGCTGATGATGAGAGAGTCAGCAAACATGAAGTACATAGCTGTCAAAGTTTCTGTCGCTAACTGATCACCCGTAAGAAGACAACCAAGCAGGTTGAAAGAGTCCCCCTGCATGCACATCATTAGTTCTTTGCCAAGCCCAGTTCCAGACATTGTCCTGAGATTAGGAATCTGCTGGCATTGCCAAGGGCACCCAATTTAGAGGAAAAAAAATAAAAATAAAAAACCCTGTTGTACTGAGGTTCAAAAGGGTTCAAACTGTGATGGACTCAATGACAAAAAAACAAAAGAAGAGATACTACATGGCCTCTCCAGCAGAACCAGGGATTGCTGTGACTACAGTCACAGAAAAAAAGAGGAGCTCCAGTTAATCCCAAAGTCTTAAACCCTAAACTACATTCTTGCCCCAATAGCTTACAGAGAAAACCCCAAATGCTTCATATGCTTGCAGATCCAAACAGACTGTTTTCGCAATGTTATGAGAATTCAGCAAAGGGATGGACAGTGGATACACATGAAGGTGATACTTACTGCAAGCCACTGGAAGAGGAACCAAGGAGACAGTGCTTCCGCACTTTGCAATCTCCAGTTGCTGATGAATTGAGGCAGTTGTGCAACGATCCAGAACAGCATGGAGGACAAACCAATGAGGAAAGCAGCCATTTCCCATGATGTGTACACACAATCCCCGAACCATGCCTGTATCCACAGATTGGCTCCTAATACGCATCCACAAGGTTGTTGAACGCTGTCTCCTCCTCCATACATGTCTTCTGCTGCTGCTGCTGCTGCTGCTACTACTATTATTATTATTGCAAAGCCGGAATTGCAGCAGTATTTATCAGTTCTTCTTCCTCTTCAAGAAATTGCGAACAAGACTTTGTCGAACCAAATTTCTTCAAACTTCTTGTACTTTTCAAGGAGGAGGAGGAGAGAGCTACATCCATCAATGTCAGGCGGAAGAAAGGCGCATTATCTCAACATTGTTGCAACACACACTTACTTACTGGATTCCTCTATCCCTCGTTCAAATCTCGTATTGCCGGGACACGACAAAACCCCCCACCATGCAAAAGGCACTCGCTGTCTTTAAGATCCAGCCAGAAACGCAGCGGCAGCCTTGTAAACCGTGTTACTACAACAACCAGCCATGGAATCTCCAACTAAAAATAAGAAAAAAATCCCGAAGACACAGAATGAGAGAGAGAGAGAGAGAAAAACACACAAAAACGGCGAAATTCTTCAATCTCGCGAGAAGTGCTGGCCGACCGACGACTTCCAGGGGGCAGCAGCACGCCACAAAAGACTTGCAACACGCTTTCTTAGTACGGCTACACCAATTCACGCGCTCCTGCTGCTTCTTCTTCTTCTTCTTCTTCTTTCCTTGTGCATAATAGTCATTGAAATGGTTTTCGAGAAGAGGGGGGGAAAAAACAAAAAAAAACTTAACACAACAAGAAGAAGACGAAGACGAAGAAGAAGAAGGAAGGATGCAAGGAATTGTAGAGCGTCGTCGTCGTCGTCGTCGTCGTGGGCCCGTGCGAGCGCGATGGGTCGTCGTCGCGGAGACGCTGCGACACAAAAGCGTGCACGGAACACACACACACACGCAGAGCCCCATAACGGCAGCCGCCGTCGTCGGAATCTACTACTTACTAACCATTCCACACACACATTCTGTGCCAGAAAGTCCAAACATAGGTCATAGCTACCTACCACAGACCTACTTATAACTATATAATAGCTACCTACCAACACACCTAAGAACTAACTATTCAACTATTATTGCCTACTACCTAGTTGGAGTAAATTCCAGAATGCGTATTCTTCTTGTAGCAGCTGGAATTCCAATTCCATGCACCTATTACACACCCAAAAAAAAAACTTGTGTAATAGCTACCTACTACTAGATGGAGTAAATTCCACCTGCATATTCTGCAGTGGAAAAGTCCAATTCCACACACCTAAATTAATAACTGTGTAGTAGCCTGCTTCCCTGCCTACTTGGAAATTTGATTCCACCTGGAATACCTGTTATAATGGCTACCTACTAACACACCTAGGAAGTACCTATAGGTATATATAGGTAGCTGCCTACTAGTTGGGAGTAGATTCCAGATACATATTCTGTAGCTGAAAGTCCAATTCTACACACCATAATTGATTACTTGTGTAATGGGTACTTACCTTGCTACTTGGAATTGATTCCTGGCAGACACAAATTCCGTAACTGAAGGTTCCAATTCCACAAACCTAGTGAACTATTTTACGATTCCATGCACCTAGAAAACTGTGGAATAAGCTACCAGGAAGCCATCTGATTGGCCGATTGCAATTTATGAGATTCTAATTCCTTTTCTGTGTTTTTGTTTGCGTTTGGTTGTGAGTTTCAATCATCCATGAAAAGCCTCAATGAGATTATGTGTGAAGTTTTGCAATGCTAATCAAGCAAGTTGGTGTTCATGCAAGTCGTCCTCACCCACACAAACCCACCATTCCACTCGGCCACACCCCCCCCCTCCCAAAAAACAAAACCCTAATCAACAATTGCCACAACTTTCATGATGCACAAAAGATGCAAATTGTGTCTGAGGAACGACAAGATGCATTTGAGTAATGGTTATGGACCCAGAACAACAAACTGTTACATGGGGAGATTGAGATTGCTGGTAATCTGTTACATGTTAGAGACTTCATAGTTCCACACTTGGGGAAGGAAGAAGAAGAAGAAGAAAAAGATTCAATCAGTTGAAGAAGCAATAGAGGGAAGGGAGACGACAGAGTCATGCAAGTCACTCAAGTCGTTGAGTAGTTTGATAGCTTCATCTGATTCAGCAACTTGTTGCATGAGATACGCATATGTGTCAGCACTTGCGCTACCTCCTGCCTCTTTCATCTCCTCCAATAATTGCAACAATGCCTCGTATTGTCCCAGCTCCGCATACTTTAGAAGCAAAATGTCCCATGTCCCCTGTCACCAACAAAGAATTAAGATGGATGTGGTGAATAAGCAAACCATAGAAAATTCCCCTCTCTCTCAATCCAAATAGCCACCTGCAATTGTGATCACCCCTATAACAAATAAGCAAGATACTTATGTACTATGGAATTGTCAAGCCCCCGTGCCCATTCTGTTGGGTAAGGTGCGCCTGGTGAGCTGTTAGGGTGAGCTAGGTGACACACCCAACATAATGGGCCAGGGCAAGACCATTCCATGACACAAGAGTCTGGGGTGCCAGATTCAACAATTTTCAAAAAATAAATAAAAATTCATGTTCAACAGAGATGATTTTGGTGAGTAGCTAGTACGAGTGTGTGTAAGATCATCACCAGAAGATTATGTCATATAATGTGGTCAAGAAAATAACATAATCTGCCACCCCGGACTAAAAGACAAGAAATAAAAAGGGATGGAAGGGACAGAGAAATTAGTTTTTACTTGTGAAGGTCTCAAGCTGACTTTTTTCATGAACTCCCAAGCCTCTTTAACAGCCTCCATATTTCCTGCTTCAGAGAATGCTTGAATGAATCGTTCCATGGAGCGTGGTGACAATGATCGTCCTGATGCCTGCCGCACATAATAATTACAAAAAAATTAAAAAATTAAAATATTAGTCTTGTTGTCACCACAGACAAGGTTCACATTTTTTGACTTCACAGATTCAGTAAATAAAAGAGTGCTATGTGTGTGTGTGTGTCTGCGTGCGCTATACAGGGAACTTGCCTTGAGTTCTAGGAAAGTGGCGTAAGCATCATCGAGACGATTATGCACTATGAGTGCAGATATAACAGTGTGTAATGAAAGATTGCTGGGTGCAATGCCTCGCTCCTTCATTACGCCAAACATGTGCCACATCTCATCCACTTTGTCTATTTTCACAAGGCCTTGAAACAAAGCATTGTACGTCGCCTGATCACACATTAAAGCAAGGGAATTAAGATTGGATGGCAATAATAATGCATCCAAACTGCTACACAACCCTCCAATACATAACCCCAACACCTGAAGTGAAGTGAAGAGAGAAAGGAGGACACTACTAGACTGACTGACCTCATTTGGGCGGTGGCCCCGGATTTCCATATCTTGGAGCGTGGTCAGGGCTAAGTCGTAGAGGTCTTCTTTGGCAAAGTACCCGATAAGTATATTGAAGGTGCCACGGTCAGGTGTGCAACCTTCTGTATCCATCTTGCGCAAAGTGGCCATAACACCATCCATGTAGCCAGCATTGCAGTAAACTTTCAACAAGGTATTGAACAGGAGGACGTCACACTCGCCTTTCGCTCTCTTATTAATCTCTGTCACCAATTTCTCAACCACCTCTATCTGTCCTACTCTGGCATATGCTGAAAGTAAAATACTGTAGCCTATACTGCCTGCACAACAACATTCCAATCAACCCTTTAATACCCATTGCTCCAGTCTGATGATAGAAAAAAATTACGACAGAGATTGAGCACAAGAAGAGGTTACTGATATGGACATTGACCACAAAACTGCAATGAACCTCCTCAAAAGGAAAACACACAGGCATACCTGGTTTGATGCCTTTGGCCTGCATCTTATCAAACATTTCGTGAGCCTCCTGGACACGGTCCACTTTTGCATATGCATCCATCATAGAGCAATATGAGACCTGTGAGAGAGACACTGGCAAAATCTCAGGATCAAAGGAACAAAGCTGCCGAAATCTGTTACCATAAGGGATGATGAAATTCATTTCTTCTGAACACACAAGTTCATGTGGTACCCAAGAAACAGAATATGCATATGCCAATAGTATATACAGAAGTTATGGGCAGCTGCTTACCATATCAGGTTGTAAGCCTGCAGTCTGGACATCCTCAAATATTTTCCGAGCCTTGTCAGGCTGTTTGCTATTTGCATAAGCATTAATCAATGAATTGTACACAACCTGTGATTGCAAAAACAGACATAGTTTTTTGTCAATCAGACTAGACACCAATGAAGGAGCTGATATCAAAGAAAAGGAAAATGGACCACATCCAAAGATTCTCCCACCATACATGCATATATAGATACTCAAAAGGCAAAAAGTTTGTGTACCAGATTGGGAGTGAGGCCTGCAGCTCGAATTTGACATAAAACTTCTTCTGCGTCAGCATGCTTGCCTTTGCATGCAAAAGTATTAAGCAATGCACTGTAGTGGAAGAGGTTGGGTGCCACTCCTGCCCTTTGCATTTCCTCAAATATTGCCTTTGCTTCTTCTTCCAGTCCATGTGACGCACAAACGTTGATGAGTGCCCCATATGTGACCGAATCTTGTTTGATATCCCTAACATCCATCTCTTGGAGAAAGACTTGTGCCTTTGTATATCCATCTCGAGTTTTTGCACAACCTGCAATTAACTGAAAACACCTGACAAATTGGTTTAAGCATATTTTACTATTGCCTTCCTTGACAAAAACTCTTTCAAACCAACCATCATCCTCTACAAATAAATTCTGGCTTCATTTATGCACCACGGAAAACGCCCCCAACAATGAACACAACTGTAATCTATGAGCTTGGAGAGAGGTTGAGAAATGTTTTGTGTAAAAGTGGTGTCGGTATTTACTATTTACCGTGCTGTATGTGATGAGGTCTGGCTGCAGACCGTCGACTTTCATTTGTTCAAAAAGACGTAACGCTTTATCAACTTTGCCATTGTAAACAAGTGTGCTCAGGATAGAATTGCACACAAACACGTTGCAGCGCACAGGATCCAAAACTGGCAACTCATTGAAGATGTACAGAGCTCTCTCTGCTCGGCCTGCCTTTCCCAACACAGAGAAGAAGCTTGTGTATGTTGGAGCTGATAGTCTTTCCCTCTCTTTCATCCAATCAAACAGCTGTGCATGCATCCCACAAGGTAAAGAAGAATCGTTTAAGCTTTTTGCTGCACTCTTTCTGCCTCTCTCTCTCTCTCTCTGTGGAACAAGCAGGTTTGTTGCAATTGTACAAAATCCCCAAAAACCCATAATCCTAATTTTCTTCTTCATTCTCTCCAGAGCAGAAATTAATCTCTCTGGGAGAAGCAGGTCTGTTGCTCTTGTACAAAATAGCCAAAAATCCTTAACCCTGATTCTTCTTCTTCTTTTTCTCCAGAGCAGAAATTCATTTGCAATTGTTTCCTGATGGAAAGAAGAAGAACGAGAAGAAGACGAGAAGGAAGTACCACACAAGCATCTTCCCATCTCCTCAATCGGCCAAACCGTCGCAAAACTGCATTCAAGTCCATGGTCTCCAAACTGTCACCAACTCTGTGGGCAGATAGACAACAGCATTTGTTAGGCAATGCAATGCATACATAATACAAGCAGATCTCTTTTGTTTGAGGAAGGATTTGGTGAAACGCAATTCACAGATTTTTTCTTCTGCTTCTTCTTCTGTGATCCTAACCCTAAACTTGGTCGGGCAGGTGGATGGGCGGGGTGGGGGAGATTGGAATTATAACAAACCTGGAAAGGGCAGCTGCAACATCCTCCGCAGTTTGAAGGTCAAAAATGGCAGCTCTTCTCTCAGCCCAGGAGATTTTGCCAGGCTGCACTTTCCTGTCAGGACTAACCCACAAATACTTGTTCAACGTGGTGGACTGCTCTTCTTTCCTTTCCGAAATCTTGAGCAGATCTTGTGCCCTGAATGCGCTTCCACTGGGATTCACCCACACATCTCTCCTTGTTGTTCTACTTGAAGAATTGATCACCACCGACTCCACACTACTACTATTTTCTGCTGCTGAAAACCCTAACTGCTCAGAAGAAGAACTACTAGTATCGACCGCAGAAGAACTCCTGCTGCTGCTGCTGCTGTCGCAACTACTACTACTACTTCCCTCCTGCAGCAGCAGCATTGGTGGAACCTCTTGAACATCCCTATCGTTCACAGAAGAAGAAGAAGGAGACTGGTCTTGTTGTACAGTCTCCAAGCCTGCTCGAGGAGGTCCTCCAATTCTTCTCGAGGTCCGCCATTGACAAGCTACCCCGCCTCCCTGCGACACAAACTCCGTTGAAGAAGGCAAGCGCGTCGTCCCTGCAAAGCACCCCAAATGGTGAGGCGATGCTGCACTGCCCACTACTGGCAGCAACATACTTTGCAGCATCACGTCCCGTATCTATGTCAATTCTATTTCCTTCCGTCTTGTCTCCTCCTCCTCCTCCTACTCCTCCCTCCCCAGTTCTCAAACACTGAACTGCGAGCTGCCGAGCTTCCAAGTTTCGTCCAAAAAGCTCCAAATTCGATTCTGCGAAAGACCCAAAACAGAAAAAAGAATGAAAGATGGGCGAACAATTTTGCACACCCAATTGCGCAATTTTTGGGGAGCAAAAACCCAGTCGGATTTTGGAGCAAAAGAGGATTTTGCGAGACGAGGAAGCCACGCGACGCGAAGCGTTTGTGGATAGTACGCGCGGGTTGCTCGATCCGATACGCTCTACGTCGTATACAAGAGGTATGCAACTTTCATATTACGATACGGTATCACATACGGTCAGGAATACGCTTTCTAGGGACCAGCCAACAATGTGGATTTCTCATTAAATCTCAGTTAATGAAGTTAATTAATTAAGTTAATTAATTAATCTCCGTTAATTAAGTATAGGAGAAGGGCCTGAGTACAAGCCCTTCGTGATTTGACGTCTGTGCCCAAGGCTGTTAGGCCAAGGGAATAGGTCGAAAATCGCAGAAGGGTCTATACTCAGGTCCTTTTCCTACATAAGGCAGAGCTGGGATTTTTTCACGTTTTAGAAATAGTGACAGGCTGAAGATCCTGGTACAGCCTGGCTGGTACCTTCCACCTCTCAGAAGATCCCGCTTGCTGAAAACAGGTTTCTTCAGGCAGGTAAAGGGAGCTGAAAATACAAAGGGAAAATCCAGGCAGTGCTTTCCGGTGAAGGAATTAACTCAGGAGGAAGTTGTTAGTAATTTAGTGATATGCAAGGAACCAAGGAACCAAAGACAAGGGCATTACCATAATGCAGAGTCTTTCATCTTAGGTGGATTTTTCCAAATCTTGGTTATGCTCCCTGTTTGAGGGTCTTAACACACATAAAGAATTAATCGGTGAGGAAACCTTATAGAAGATGATTAAAGATTTTTTGTATTTAATTCTTGGTTTTGTAATCAAAATCTGGCAAAATCTTCCCAGGAATGATGATCACAACTTTTTCCTTACATCTTCCAATGAATGATTTGCCATTGATTTTAGCTACAAACAACAATTCCTGAAACAAACATCGATGAAAATCTAAAATTGGAGACAATACGTAGTTCTTACTGATGACCAGCAATGAACTCATGCGTAGTTGGTACACTAAATGTGTCAATTTTTTTTGTTTCAACAGATCCCAATATTGGATTTACCTCATGCTTTATACAGTGGGTAAGGTCCACAAGTGCGGGACGTTTCCAACAAGTGACTAATTGGACATATAACATTCGCTGTAGCCAACTGAAAAAGTGACATCTATGACATTGCAGAAAAAACTCCACAACAACAATTTGAAGCTTTACTCGACAAAAAGCTCACTCGACGAGGACTAGTGTGGTTAATAACCTCGTTAATATGTTTTCACGAAGTACAAATGTCACTTTGATGTACCTAAGTGTAGGTCCATCTTGTGAATTCAAGTTTCAATCAATACCAAACAGTTGATCGCTTGCTTGATCAACTGCTGTATACTATCAATCATATATATACAGAAATTCATCTGATTACCTCTTCACACATTTGTACAAAGAAAACATAAGAGAGTTTTCAGAGTTGCCAATGTGGGGGGAGGGACACTACTTATCTACAACTGTTAGAGTCTGTTTCTCATATCACTCTAAAATACTTGGGGGATGCCTTTTGTCACCTATTAGTCTTTGTTTCGAGAAATCTGGTGAAGCAATTGATGCAGGAACACCCTGATCCCACTCCCGAAGTGAGTTGCCTCCATCGAGGTCATCAGCCAGTCGGAGTGCCTGCCGCTGTATGAGCATCACCACAAAACGCTGTGCAGCTGTCGTGAGCCCTGGGAATAGATCACGCAGCACCGGTAGCAAGTCCTGCGCCATTTCAGCCAGTTCTGCAGGACCAACCACATAATCCAAGACTATTCCGTGTTCAATAACCTTGCAAGATGTGTTCGCAATTGCCATGAGTAATCCATGATTGGAATTGACCAAAATCACTCATGTCATGTCATCTTGATAGAGACACCTCTTGCAATTTGTTACTACCAAGTCCCCACACACTTTGCAGCAAGAGCAATGAGTCTGAGACTAACCTGCAGCAGAGCTTTGTTGACGAAGCTGCGGTTCGATGAAGACCCATAGCCTTCGCACTGTTTCAAGTGAGCTGTGATCTTCTACAGTAAGTCTTGCCATGGGGCTTACACCCACAATAAGGCCTGGTAGCAACAATGGCCAAGACCCAGGGGCAGCAAGTGCAGCAGGCATTGGAATGCGTCGAGCCAAATAGCGCCATAGCTCTGCTAGAGCCTCTCGTGAAAGAGCATCCACTGCTCGAACAAGCTGCAGCAGACCACCTCTTTACTCTCAATCCAGTCTTACCTTTACCTCTGTAACTTAATTCAAAGATGATGTATATCACAGAACCCAGAAACTAAGAAATACCATGGTAGTAAAGGGAATGCATAGGATGGAGTAATCACCATCAGAAAACAGAAGTGAGGTGGGTCTAGGTTTTGTGGTTTGAAGCAAAAAATCAGTGATTCATTTACCTCAGTGAGGAGAAGGTCCTGGACAAAACTTCCTTCAGGTGCAAAAAGTACTGTCAGGACTTCTTTTGTGGGTGGGTCTATAAGAGTCTGTTTCTTTAGGGTTGTGATCCTGCCTGTAGGTGTCATGAGTGCTCGAAAGTTCTGGAATCCCTTAGTCAAGGACTCCACTCTTTGCATGTCCAGATGCTTCTTGTCCCCATACAAGAAATATTGCAGTGCAGCCCGTGTTCGAGGACTAGCAGTGGTAAAAATACATAACTATGTTAGACCAGTTTTGTTCCAGTTCTTACAAGCCATGATAACCAGAATGAATTCTGCAATGAGGAGTAGAGCTGCACCTGTCATCAGTGAGGAGGCGCTTGGAAAGATAGGGATAGCATTCATCCACAATGCTATAGTTGGGGTCAGCATCCAGACCAATTCCCTCCAGCACTGAAAACGCTCGAAGAATAAGTGCAAAGTATGGGGGAATTACAAACACGTAGTCCTTTGAGATGTTGACTAGATCCTCTGTCAGCTACACATTGCAGACAAATCAGTTCTGTCTGAAGTTGAAGACTCTTAAGAGCATAAGGCTACATGCAATAACAGTTTATGCAACTTCATCTACCAGTTTGCAGAGAGTAATATATGTAGACAATGGAGAAAATTCAGCAGAGATATTCTGTCAACAATTGGAGGTATCATATGGGATACCAACGAAGATATTATTCCAGTCAATGAGAAATGACTGAAAAGTTGCTTTTACCTGCTGGACATTGATTTTGCGGGCTCCACCACCTTGGACAAGTTGTCCCATTATGCGGCCCAATTGTGGTGCTACAGCAGCTGTCTTTCGTGGATCTGCTAACTCAGGTGGCACAAACCCTAATCTCACCAAATCCTCTGCCACATGTGCATAGTCTGAATTAACTAGATGGGAAATGTACTCCACCAGTGTATATCGTTGGTCCTCAGTAACCTGCAGAATCACCCATATCCTTCAAGCTTAGGATAGAGCATCCGTAGTGATCAGTTCATGGCAGGACTGTTGTCAGGGTGGTTTCATACTGTTTCATTGGCCATCTACAGATGACAGAAGGCGCACAAACCAATTTGAGAATCATGACAATCAATGACCATTGTTGTGCAAGATGCCTGCAAAGGACGGTACCTCAGTCATGAGCCCAAAGTCCAGGACACAGAGGTGACCATCAGGGGTTCGCAAGAGATTGCCTGGATGAGGATCTGCATGCAGAAATCCAGTCTCAAGGAGTTGCACAAGGTAGCAATTAAGGGCTGTGGTTATGAGGGGGAGCAAGTCAGCTGCATTGCTCTCTGATAACTTCTCGCCATTCACCCATTCACATGTTAACACCTTCATTCCACAGCCGTCAACACAGTCAGTGATCTTAACTTCCAGATTGGAAAAGCAGGCCACCTGCCTTGACAGCACCAAATACAATACTGGTGTGAACTGGTGTAAAAGTGGAAGGGTGAAAGTAATACCTTGCGACACGTATACTCAAGATATACACCAGGAACTTTGACATTTGGCAATGATTTCATGTTTTTGCTGAATTGGATAGCATTCTTGCCCTGCATCCAAAATCTCAAATCCTGGAATCAATGATGAACTATACTGAAGAATGCTGTATGGGATATGCCAAACATGAAACTCATGATTTAGTCACAGGCATGTTGTCTCTGATCATTGTGAGCTTAAAACTTAGCTCACAGGAATTGCTCTCTTGGAACAAAAAGTGGGAATACAGTAGACTCTCCACATTGAGGATGGTATGGGGGAGGCATGAGGTTCAACAGAGCGAGAGAGAGAGAGTGAAAAGACCTCTTGGACATAGTCAAGTTCGTCAAAGAAACGGAGGGCCCATGTGTCAAGAAGGCCAACCAAGTCTGATTGGATAAGGGGAATAAGCTGAAATACTTTTGCACTTGTTCTGAGAAGGAAAAGATCACGAGAAATGCCCTCAAGAACCCCAGGCCGTTGCACCTTGACAGCAACCAGATCTCCAGTCTCTTGCATGCGTGCCTTGTAGACCTGAACCCTAACACACAGTGTGGTATGTGTCATCACAAACCTTTTGTCATTTGAAAGCAAAAAGAGACACCAGCCAAACTGTGAACCTGTGTGAAACCTAGGTGTGCTCATCATACCTGGCCTAAGGAAGCAGCAGCAATGGGCTCTGCTGACATCTCTGAGAAGATTGCCTCAGCTGGTTTCCCAAGACCTTCAAGAATGATTTCCTTTGCCTGTTGGTTAGAAAATGGAGGAACCCGATCCTGAAGCTTTTGCAGCTCCTCCAAATAAGTGACAGGCAAGATGTCTGGCCTGATACTCAATGCCTGCCCAATCTACTTGCCAGTCACAAAAAAACATGAGTAAGCATGACCAATCATCTACCTTGAAAAACACTGCCTGATCAACTCGCCAGTCACAGAAACAAGTGTGTGCATCACCAATCTACTTTGAAGAAACTGGATCAATGCTAAAACTGCATCACATACAGAGGAAAGGCATAGTTCTCAAATGTCTATTCATTATGACACGAAAAGAATAGTCTCTCAGAAAGCTGCTTATGGTTTAGGGTTTAAGTTCAAAAAGCAACAGAGGGTGGATGCAGAAAGGAAAAAACCTTGATAGCAGTGGGTCCCAATCGGGTTATGAGCTCTACAAGCTGAGAAGCACGAAGCTTCTCTTTTTCGTATTTCCTCCCCACAAACTCATCAATAAGAATACTGGCTGTCAACGCCGAGCATCGAAACATGACTTGTGCAGATCGAATGAGGATGTCCACCGGCCTCCTCCTAAAGTAAGCAGCAATGGCAACTGCATCATATCGTAGCGGTAGATCTCGCCCCTCCACAAACCCTTGCTTGCTTTCATTCACACTCAAAGATGACATGATGATACTGGATGTGGTAGCTATGGTGGCAATCACAGCAACTGATGTTGTTATGGGAGCTGAGTTGAGCACTGCAACAGCTGCTCCCACTTGGTTCACCAGATCTCCTGTCCATGATGAAAATGCCAAAGTATCAATCTCCAAGCCGGATGTTGATCCCAATTGACTGATCCTCAACCCCACATCCTCACTTATCAACTCCATGTTATGAAGCACAGTTGCTGCCGAAGTCGATGCAGATTGCACCAAATGATTCATACTTGTGGCAATTTGCATGGTGGAAGTAGTGATGACAGGCAGTGAACATGTAAATCGAGCACACTGGATTTGAGGAAGTGGGTTCCCACTCAACCGCAGCAGCTCAAAAGCTCCAGTATGATGGCAGTGATGGTTCTCTGACATCCTCCCCCATGGTCTTGAGAACAAACCAGTCTCCTCCAGCAGGACGATCCTCCTCTTCCTCATCCTCCTCCTCTCCTCTTGTGACTTGCTCTTGTGAAAGCAAGTGAGTTTGGTTTCCCATTGCTGCCACCCTCTTGATGCACGCTGTTGTTGCTGCTGAGACCTGATCTTGTTCTTCCATGCCGGTCTTTGTCCCAGCTGAATGTGCTTCAAGTTTGCTTCACAATTGAGGCAATTGGTAGCAGTAGAGGATGCTGCTCTTGAGAATGGCCTCACCTGCTTCCTGTCGTTGTTGTTTTTGTTCCTCGTCCTCTGCTTGGAGACTTCTTCTTGGAACGATAGTGAAGCCAAAAGAACGCGGCTCTGGCATGCCGCAGCCATAAGCATCCTGATCTAAACTATCTCCTCCAGATCGAGCATGATCTCCTCCTCCAGCAGCCGTGTGCGTTGTTGTCAAGAATTCCGTGTGTTCTGTTGTCCCGATCAGCAGAAGCTCCCAGCGTCAATTGGCATGGACTCCTTTTTGTTGTCCTGTGCAGACAATAGAAGAAACAAAATCTCTAATGCTTCTCTTCTCCTGCCAGCAACAGAAGAAATCCATTCCAGCGAAGGAGGAGGAGGAAGAAGAAGAAGAAGAAGAAGCAAAACCAAACACACAACCAACCGTCAGTGAATTGAAACAAGCGAAGAGTGTTGTAGTAGCACGTCAGAGAAAGCCTCTGGGGTCCCACCGCTCTTCTGAGGTGTGCGACATTCGGCCACGTTCTGCCAATAACAAACAAAATCTTCAAGGAATGATGTGTGTTAGAAGAAGAGAGAGAGAGACAAAGCATGAGAGACGCAAACAAAGCGGAGCACGCAATTGCAAGACAACGGAGAGAGAAAGAGAGACAGAGAGAGAAGCGCACGTCAAGAGTCGTCATCATTGCGAGTAAGACGGGAACTGCAATCAGATCTTCTCTCCGGCAATCAATTGCACGACCTTGCGATCTCTCTCTCATGAGCATGGCGTGTTTGTGAGGATTTGTGCGTGACTGGATCGAGAGAGAGAGAGAGAGAGAGAGAGCGAGCGAGAATGCAAGCAAGGAAGGACCGAAGGCCGCAGGGATTAGGCGTCTTCAATGTGCTGGACGATGAGCTTCTCTGCGGCATCTTGAACCGATTAGCTCCTCGCACTCTCGGTACTCTAGCTTGCGTCAGTAGGTAAATCAATCCCTTCTTCCCTTCTTCCCTTCTTCCCTCCTGTCCGCGACGACTCCATCGCTGTAGTTTTTCTCGGATTCCGATGCTCCTTTCTCGCTCATGATCATGCTAGAAATCTTCTTGAAGAATCTGTCGTAAACCTCATAATCGCGGTATTGTCCTTCATGTGTGATGAGCAGCAAAGAAGGTCTTCGCATTCTTTCTCTTACAAGTCCATAATAGCGCGAGCTCTCCTCGCGAGTTTCCGCAGAAGCTTTGCTCCTCTTGCTCCTCTGCGTAATAGAGGAAGTAGGCGCACGCACGCAGGCCACGATGTTCTGTTGTGGCAGCAGAGGATTGATTACCAGAAAGCCAGGAGAAGAAACTTGTTGAAGACTCCTGCAATTGTTGTTGTTGTTTGTGAAAAAAATGATATCTTTTGCAGTGTATTTTACATACTGTGCAATGAGGAGCCTCTCTGGATGCAACTGTGTCTCCACCAGCATCAAGGTGGAGTCCTCCAATTCCAAAACTCTTGGCGGCACTCCACACTTCTCAAGTAAGAGAGTTCTTTTGTTTCTTCTTCTTTTTCTTCTTCTTCGTTCTGTGGCTCTTGTATTGCACTCCTGTATTTCAGTCTGCACAGCACTGGATCTGCAAACTACATATCACACTTCTCTCAAGTAAGAGAGCTTTTTGTTTCTTCTTCTTCTTCTTCTTCTTCTTTGTGTGGCTTTTTGTATCGCTTTCTGCATTTTAGTCTGCAACAGTGCTTGAATCTGCAAACTGCAAAATCCTTTGATTGTGCCCCTGTGGTAGATTGTCATTTAGTTCTGCTCCAGTTTTGGTATAATACTGGTGTTTTTGTTGCAGGCTGGGCTTTGTCAAGAAAGGGACCACAATGTTCAAGCCACCAATGCATTTTGATGGTGAGTTCACAGAACTCGGATGTCACAAATTGGTTATTGCATGTCAGCCTTTTTGCTGCCACTATTGGGAAGCTGATTGCTTTGCTTCTCCACACCTTACTACACCACACAATGCTCGAGTTTTAAGCTGAAACAGTTATCGTCACTCTTTGTGGCGGCAGGCTTCAGTTCATTGTTCCTCTATAGACGATGGTATCGCTGTCATGTGGTACTGGACAGCTTCGCAATGGACAAAGGGGTTATTGACAGAAGAGAACACCTGTCTCTGAAAGATTTTCAGGCCTTCTATGATGGAAAGAAGCCAGTGAGATTTCTTTGTCTCCTCTTGCTCTTCACTTTGAATGAGTTCATGCTACGTTGTGTCTTCTCAATCTCACAAGACTTCTGTTCTCATGGCTCGTCATCATCATCATCATCAAGTTGTCCTCAACATGTAGTGATTGATTGATACGTGAATCAATGAACACATTGAGTGTGATTGTAGCTATGTAACATGTGGAGTTGCAATTTGCAGGTACTGGTAACAGATTTGACAAAAGAATGGCCAGCACAGAAGACATGGAACCTGAAGCAGATGGTGGACAGATACGGAGATGTTTCATTCAAAGTGTCGCAATCTCATGGCAAAAAAGTGAAGATGAAGCTCAAGGATTATGCTTCATATATGCAATCCCAGAATGATGAGGAACCACTTTATATCTTTGATTCCAAGGTTAGTGGTGACTTTGCTGATTAGTGGTCCTTTTTGGTCTCTCTCTACTCATTGGTTTTGTTTAGTAAGGATAGGTTTTGTGAATCCACCTTCCTCTGCTTTTAGATCTGCTGGTCTTTATCACCTTTTAGCACCTGATAAAAATGAGCCTTGTGGGTTCCCAGTTTGGTGAGGTGGCACCAACAATGCTACAGGATTACAGTGTGCCTTCAATATTCTCAGAGGATCTACTGGCACTTCTGGACAAGCAGATTCGTCCTCCATTTCGTTGGTTAGTGGCTGGGCCTGCACGGTCTGGGGCATCATGGCATGTGGACCCTGCACTTACCAGTGCTTGGAATGCCCTGCTCTCAGGACGGAAAAGGTAAGCAGTGAGTAAGAAGCATTCAAGAAAAGCATCTTCCTGATGTTTTTAGTGAGAGCTTTACTAGCAGACAGTAACATAGGTAGTTATTTAGCTGGATTTGTTGATTTGGTTGCTTCTGGGTATAGATGGGCTCTATATCCACCTGGAAGGGTACCACCAGCTGTAATTGTACATGTCGATGAGGATGATGGATCTGTGAACTTTGATGGGCCCACATCTCTACAGGTAAAACAGATGTTTTGGAAACTTGTCAGTGTGTATATTTCCTGGCATATAGGCTTTGAATACTCACAACTGCAAGCTTTTGGGAAGAGATTGTTTACTTCTGTATTCTGGGTTTGGCTGACAGATGATTGATGCTAACTTATGTGTTGGGTCGTTTGTGTAGTGGTGGCTAGATGTCTATCCAACACTACGACAGGAAGAAAAACCTTTGGAGTGTACACAATTACCAGGCGAGACAATCTTTGTGCCCAGTGGCTGGTGGCATTGTGTGCTAAACATTGACCCTTCCATAGCAGTTACTCAAAACTTTGTAAACACTACCAATTTGGAGCTGGTTTGCTTGGATATGGCCCCTGGATTTCACCACAGGGGTGTAGCACGTGCAGGAAGACTGGCAATTGCAGAAAGTGTCATGAGCACTGGAAAGAAAGATCCTGCTGATCACCAAGCATTAGCTGCAAACACTGTGGGACATAGAGTGAGGTGAATTACCACCAAACTTATTCTTTTCTAAGCAGGGTCAGAACTGCATTATGTTACTATCAGATTATTTCTCAATTTCTTTTCAGGTTGATCTAAATTGTAAGCATTGAGAGATTCTCAAATATCATGAGGATATTTCTGTGTACCTGAACATGCAACCATTGGGCCATACTCTCTTAGCAACATGTCTTTTTGCAGGTTAAAGACAACTGAAGTCATAGCCAGTGATGTTCCAGATCGCCAAAAAAGTAGACCTGTTGCAATGGAGGGCCATGAACATGTAGAAAATGGAAAACAGCCAAATGGGTGTGGAAATGTTCTCAATCATGAAAATGAGAGCTTGCTGCTTGATGTTGATTTCTTGGTACAACACACAGAGGAGCATTCAAATCACTTTCTTTCCAACACTAGCAAAGCAGGTTACTTGGAACGTACTGAGCTTCGGGATTGGCTTCGTCGTCTATGGAAGTACCGGCCCGACCTTCATCAGTGCATCTGGAAGGTTTGTAACATGTACATTTAGTACATAGAATTCTAGAAGCCATTCCCAGCCTATGTTCCCTACAAGTGAAACTGGAAGTGCAAATCACTGCACCTAATTTTTTAGTAAAGTATTTTCTGATTCTTCATTTCCTTTTGGGGGATGCCAGTGTGCATGCATGGCACTGGATGCAGGAACATGGCTACAACGTGTCATGTGCATCTGTGAGTCCTATGGCCTCTCAAAACCTGTTGGGGAGGAGCAGCTTCCTGTGGGAAATGGGAGCAATCCAGTAAAATTCTTACTTATTCCTGACAATTGTTGCTTCTTTGTGCTCTTCCAAATATGAAACAAATCTATTTCTTCAAAGTTTTAACCTTGCTCACAGTTCATTCAAAATCTTACCTTCAGGTTTTGAATGAAAATGCAGGTCTACCTAGTTGGTAACCATGTTATCAAACTGTGCCTCAAGGAAGATGGCACCTTAGCTGCTATCAATGGATTGTGGTCTCAGGTAACCTTCAGCCTATCAGTCACTTTTGTAAACCTGGCTTTTTGTGTTCTTCAACTTGCAACCTTTTTTTTACTGTGCCTCAAAATGTCAACAAAATACTTGTGAGGAAAGGCTTCTGGATTTCTCTCAGACTCTGGTTTTTTGCTTGGTTGTAAGGTGCTTGAAGTCAAATAGTGGAGAGCATGTGTTCTAATGGAAGGAAGAAGCATTCACCATATTGAAATAAAACCATGAATGAGGGTAGATTCAATAACTCTATCTCTGTATGGTGGGTGCAGCTGCAATTCTACCGTGAACTTGTTCTGAGCAAATCATCTTTGAGGAACTGTGTTCCCACACTAATTGCTACTGGCATTCTCATAAAAGATGGTGAGGAGTACAGGGTACTTCCATGGGATGGAACTTCTGAATATCCATCAGTCAATCGAGTTGAAAAAGTTGGAAAGAAACGGCAACAGGATGTACCAGAAGATGACAAGATCACATGTAGGGCAAAATGGTCTGATTCCCAAATAGAGAAGGAGGAGACTTCAATGGGGCAATGTAATGGTTCGGGTAATATGAGAACTTTGAAAGAGGAAGAGCCCATTCTCTGGCCTTTCCTTGTGGAAAAACGATGTGAAGGCACCAATCTGACTCAGTTGTAAGTAGCTAACCTCTGCCTGTCATTCCTGTAAACAGCTTTTGCTGGAATTTCATGAGATAGCTAACAAGGGATTTCTATAACATGTGCTGTATCTTTGTTCAGGCTTCATGCAATGACAAAAGAAGACTATGTCAATTTGGCATTTTTCCTAGGTGAACAGTTACGGCTTCTTCATTCACTGCCAGCACCTTCCCTCCCAGCAAGGTGTGACACTGTAAAGTTAATTAGGAAGGAGAGCTCAGCTGGTGATGGACATGTCAGACAGGCAAATGGTTCAAAAGACTTGATGTGCAATTCAACTACATGGTGTGTTAGAGCCCATGCTGTAAATCAATTGGATTTGGCTGTCATGGTTCAAAGTCACAACTGTAGGACAGAGAAGAGCAGCTTATGCAACGTCCCTATAGAGTGGCAGTATTTTGTTGGGTTTCTACGTGAGCAACGAGCTAATGCAACAGAGCGCTTTCTCGAGTGGTGAGTTCTAGATTTGCTGCTGTTACAAATTTCTAAAGTGGATTCTTTTGAATTAAGATCCTTGTCAGTCCATAGGAATTTCTGAAGTTGTTAATGTCATCTTTATAAGACTGGACTCCTTAGCAACTTCTCTTCAGGTTTAAGTTGCAGAGTAGGGACAAAACTAGGTTCATGACCACTTAGGCAAGATTGTGGGTAGAGGAGACCACATTTTCTTTGAAGAGTAGGAGATTCTTAAGCAGCACAGGTTTCTGTGTTCCTTTGAGATCCATTGTTGTTTTGGTTTCCACTTCATTCTGTGTAATATATGGCTTGAGCACAGGTGAACTTTGGGCTGTGGTAGGGAATCAATGCCTTGTAAACTTCTGGAGCAGCTGGAAAGTTATCTTCCTGAAGATCCAGTAGTCCTTGTGGGTGGGCTGCAGGTGTGCTGTCTTCTATTCATATCTCCTTCCCTATTGCTCTCTAAAGTGATGGTACACTTTTGTATGTATATTATGAGTGCAGTCTACGTGGGCACTCTAATGTTATGTGGAATTGGATTTTGACAGATATGTGATGGAGTGGCTGAAATGTCAAAGCCTCCAGTATGGCTGCATATGGACATCATGGCTGACAACATTCAGATGGTGCCCTTTTCTGGTGATAACTCAGTGCCACATTTGCTTGACATTAGCAAAGTCACTTGTGGCAACACCATCACACATACCTGCAGTCAATCTGAGGAGACCAGCCATGAAACAGATGCCAGAAGAAATTTCTCACTCGACTGCTTGGTATAGTCAACTCAGAAGCATTTGCACATCTGTCACTGTTATTGAGTCATGCACAATAGGGTCATGACTAAAATCTGCTTGTTGCAAACTTCCACAGAAAGCATGTTCCCCAAGGATGTTTCAGGCTAGCTACATTCTGGACTTTGGCAATGTGGTTCAAGGTATGTATAGCATGATGCCTCAGACATGGCAGGTCTTTACCCATGCTTCTCTATTTGGCACTTGCATTTGGTTGAATATAAATTCTAGTAACCCTTAATCTTTGCTCTTTCCAAGAATGCATATTGTGGTGTGTGCTAAATCACCTAAGTCTATGTGTGTGCACCTTCCTACTGTAAGGTGCAAGCTGAAGTTGAATCTGTCATGTGCAGGAGATCCATTGTTTGAGTTGTTGGCCCTGTATGTGAGTGTTTTCAAGTGTGACCAAGTTTTGCTGGAGTGTTTCTTGAAAAGCTATGGAGTGCCTCTTTCTACACATCACTCCAATGGACAAGGATTAGATGGAACAGCTATGTGTGAACAACTGACAGGACGAGACTCTACCTCTCTGTCTTACAGAGCAATGTAACACCCTTCACTTGAAGCCTAATTTGTGACCAAGTTGTGGCTGCACATATCATCTTGATTCTTGCATCTTCTTCAGGTTGTGGTATTGCATTATGTTTGCTAGTATTATGAAGCAGGAAATTTTTTGCTCTGTGCAGGTGCTACTGTTTACTGCATGAGCAAGATATTATGGGTGCCATTCTTAAGCACCGAAAGGACCTACGAATGGCTGCCTCCCTTGAAGAAGTTGAGGAGAAACTTTGGGCTGTACTAAATGAATGGGAGATGGGATTTACCGCTATGGACATAAAGTGAGTTGCCACAACTGTACCATTCAGATGTCTGCTTCAATAATTGGATCTTCATCAGCCAAACCTTTGAAAATTGCTCAAGCAATCTTCTGCAATGTAAGGCCTACTTTTCTTGGTTCCAAAAATGGGTGCTTGGTCCTCTCCCCACCCACCCATGTAAGTTTTGTAACAAGTTTGTTTTCCTGAGGGAAATTATCATTTCCTGGCTAGTGTTAAATTACAAGCACGAGAATTGATGAATGTTTAGTGTTGTACCAGTTTTGTCCTAAACTTTCAGGTATTGATCATATTTTGCAATACCTTGGGGTTTTGCTAGGGTTTCAGGGATGGAAATGAATATAATCTTTGAACACCTATCAGTTTTGAGAATCTAACAACAGATAGGGTGGTTAAGTTATTAGATCATTCAGTTGATGATTGAGGCTGATAACTTGCACTTTCCCATAATGGTTCAGATTTTTCTTATAGAATCATTTTTTCGAATGTGAAGGGCAAGCATGAGAACAGAATGAGGGCAGGGAGCACATGTTCAGCAAGCTTCAGAATCTGGTAAGAGTTCTAGTTGGCTTTTGAGGTTCAGAAGTTGATCCTGGTGTAAGAGCATCTCCACCCACAGCAGTAAAATGGCCTGTAGACATTATTTTGGATGAAGCTCGTTGCATCATGGTAACCATAGCCTTCACAAGTTGCCCTACAGAGCTCTGCCTAGGCTTGAGCCAAATTACCCAGTGTGATGTGTAAAAGGTCTTGCACATTCTAGACTACCATAAACGGCTATCCAACCAGCTGGTGTTTGCCAAAGATTTTATTACCGTAAATCTGGCTATATCTTAACAGCCAAGCTAGAAAATTTTATGCAGTGGTTTCTTTGTTGGCCATAATAGAATAATTCTGAAATTTCCTATTGAGTTTCTGCACCCTAGCTGTTGGTAGAGAAAGGAGAAGGAGCAAGAAGTTGAAGCTGAAGAACTTTGGTACCTGGCACTTTTAGCACCTCTTTGGCCCTGAGTTTTTGTCGAAGGACCTTTGCTGCCTCTGTTACAAGACCTCCCCTGCAAGTTGTGGTGGAAACACCCACCGATGGGGATGGAGCAAACTGGGAGCCAAACTCCATTGGAATTTGGCACCCAATTTCGAGGGCAAATTTCAGTTTTCTCCTGCAATTTTTTTTCCAATATGAGAAAACCCATCCCGCATGTTCTCACTCGTCCCTTGTTCCACCTAACTTTTCACACCCATGGGGATGGACTAAACTGGGTGCCAAACTTGATTGATGCTCAATTTGTGGATGCTTGTGATCTTATAGCAGGCTAATAAGAAATGCTAAGTTATGAATTCTTGCAATCTTATTAGTGTGCTGATTAAGAATGCAAAGTTCAAAATTCTTGTAATCTTGGCATGCTAATTAAGAGTGCTAAGTGAAGAATTCTTGCAAGTGAGGGGGAGAACTTTGGGCAAAGTATATGGGATAAAAGTGTGGTATTATTGGGAACAACAAGAAGGAACACATTAGGAACATGGTGGGAAACAGCATACAATAATAATGTCTCTCACACAAGGTCACTCTCAAGTGTTCTCCATTTCACAGATGTGCATACAACACTCAAATCATCATTCAATCACACACTTCTATACATTTCCTTCAAGTTCAGATCACTCACTATCTCTTGGAATTAATGAATTCTTGGGAAGCTTTTGGATTCTTCTGTCTTTGGAATGTTGGAAATTGGGTGTGACTCAGTCAGTGTTCTTTTCAAAGGATTTTGACTAATGAATGGCCTTAGTTAGTGGTGACTGGGTGCCTCAGCTTGTAGCTGAGATCACATGCCAGGACACTTTGTACCAGTGGCTATCCACATGAAATGGTGTTACAATAAACTTGCTTTCGGAAGAAGAGGAGGCCCATTCCTTTCACCATGTCGCATTTCTGCCTCCAACAAACCTCCCAAATTTTGAGTGTAATGAATTGCCAGATCCAATTCATGGTAGAAAGATTTGGGGACATTTCAGCACTAGAAATAACACTAGTGAGGATAGAAAAGGATGACCAAAAATGGTCTCCAGCCCCCAGATCAATGGGATTCACTCAGCAGTAACCTGTACATTGTGAATGCGGACGTTGTTGTTAACCTCTAAATGTCTTTTGACCAAAACAGTCCAAGCTCATATAAAGGATCATCCTTCACCACTGTGCCCCAAACTCATGCAAAATGATGGATTTTTGAAAATCCAAACACAGTAGAGTTGTAGAGGACTTCAAGCTGAATCTTTTGGTTAAAAAAAATTTGGGGATTTGGTTTAGAAATGGAATTTGGGTGTTGGCTCTCAATGTCTGAAGTTTAAACATCAACATCATTAGCATTTCATCACATGTCTAAGACAAAAAAATTTTGGAATCAACTCCAGCTTCTATTGATGAACGGAAGTGCTAATTCCATTTGGCATGAAGTCTATGATGGTACATGAATTTTTGTATAGGCAGAGGCACTCCTGTCAAGGCATTACACTGTGCGAGCCAGCAGAGGCCACAACTTGAGGTCCAAGGCATTATGTCAGCTGATTGGGAGTGCAGCGGAATGCCCTGACTGGAGTGCCTTCACCAGTGTAACTATGGCATGTTCAACCTTGAATTTCCTTCACTGGATCTAGAACTCCTTTGTTGCATGCATCCATCCACTAAAGCCCATGCCATCATATGCACACGTAGATTTTTGAAAAAACACCTTAAAACAATGAAGGTAGGTTTCTAGCTGTCACACACACATTTTGTTGAAGTTTGAGGAAAAAAAAATTTACCTCAAAATCCTACACCAATGCATATAGTCTCTTTGTAACCAAAAGAACGATGATCAAAACAACACTAGCAACAATACATTATGATGTTTTCCAGCAACCAAACTCAATCTACCCTTTTTTTAACACACCAAGTTCCTGAAACAGCAAATGTCAAACGATCCTAAAACTCTTTCCTAAGAACTAAAACCCAAAGTAAATAAACTTTTGGTATTGGCAAGCGTCTATGCTCAGAATACTAATAACGTTCAGCACCATTTAACCCTCTATTGTACCACTAGCACCTTCCACATACATTGGATCAAACTTTTTTGAAGTCTAGCCAGAGATCACACCCCCCCTCCCCCCCCCCCCCACCCCCCACCCCCCTCC